>Ga0187887_10000614_pt1 | contig 34532 bp, 36 predicted proteins | sample June2016WEW_7_10_FD_132977 | JGI IMG/M metagenome (GOLD analysis project Ga0187887, IMG submission 132977) | Peatland microbial communities from SPRUCE experiment site at the Marcell Experimental Forest, Minnesota, USA - June2016WEW_7_10 | ecosystem: Environmental > Terrestrial > Soil >... | reverse complement strand
CCCCGCGCATGCCATCCCCGTGCAGATCAACCGCAACGGGCTGCGCACCATTGCGGTGGGCACCGGCGACACCAGCCGCCTGAAGCTGCCCTACCTCCCGACCAGCGCCGACGTGGTGGTCGGCGACTTGCTGGTCACCTCCGGTCTCGGCGGTGGGTTTCCGGCCGGATATCCGGTCGGCACCGTGGCCGCCGTCAAACGAGACGCCGCTCAATCTCTGGCCGACGTGGACGTCCGCCCCGCCGCCGCGCTCGACCGATCGCGCGAACTCATGCTCGCCTGGCTACGCCCAAGTGAGGAGCTGCCCACGGCAGCGGCGCCGGCGACACCCGCGGCCAATCCGGCGCCCGCTGGCACGGCGCCCGCTTCTGCGGGCAAGCCCGGCGTGACTCAACCGGCCGCCGCCCGTCCGGCGGCGGCTCCCACCCCGAAGTCCACGAAATCCCCTGCCGCCAAGCCGCCGGGGGGCCGCACGCCATGATGCGCGCCGATCCCATCCGCCGGATGCCGATGGCTCTGTCCGCGCTGGTGGCGCTCGCGCTCGCGGTGATCCCGATGCCGGCGGCGCTCGATGTTTTCCGCCCGGACCTGTTGGTGCTGGTGGTCTTCTACTGGTCGATCGAGTCCCCGCGCGCCGGGGGTCTGACGCTCGCATTCATGTCCGGGCTCGCGCTCGACGTGATCAACGGGGTGGTGCTCGGCCAGCACGCGCTGGCGCTCACCTTGATGGCAGCGTGGGCCACGCACCTGCGGCTGCGGCTGCGCGTCTTCTCTCTACTATCGCAATCTCTCACCATCTTTGCGTTGCTGACCGGATACCAGTTCGTTCTATTTTGGATCGACGGCGCCACCGGCAATCCCGTGACGACCTTCAGCCGATGGTTTGCCCCGGTGGTGGGCGCAATCATTTGGCCTTTGTTGGCCGGCGCCCTGGGCCGTTTGAACGAGCGCTGATCCCGAATCGAGTGAGTCAATGCCGGGAGCCATGTCATGATATTCGATGAATTCTCTCCGTCACGGACGCGCCGCACGCTCACGGCGGGCGGCCGGACATTGCGGGCCCTGGGTCTCGACGGCCCGTTGACCGGCGTGCTGGCACTGATCGTGTGCATCGGCATCCTGGTCGTCTACAGCGCGTCGGGTCAGAACATCAAAATGGTCGAGCACCACCTGGCCAACATCGCGATCGCGGTGACCGCTCTGGTCGCGCTCGCCCGGCTGTCGACTCCGCAATATCTGCGCCTGTTCTCGCCCGTGGCATACATCATCGGCATCCTGCTTCTCGCAGTGGTGGCGGTGACCGGACACATCGGCAAGGGTGCGCAGCGCTGGCTCGACATTGGATTCATCCGGTTTCAGCCTTCCGAGATCATGAAGCTGGCGGTACCCATGATGTGCGCCTGGTACATGCACGAGCGCCCGCTTCCTCCCACGTTCCTCGACATCCTGGTCATGGGAATGCTGATCATGATTCCCACCGCCATGGTCGTGGTTCAGCCGGATTTGGGGACGGCACTGCTGATCGGCGCCTCCGGCCTCATCGTGATGCTGCTCGCGGGCATGCAGATTCAGATCATTCTGGTCTCGATCCCGTTGCTCGGCGGCGCGGCCTGGGGCGCCTGGCACGTCATCCACGACTATCAGCGCCAGCGCATTTTGACCTTCCTCAATCCCGAGACGGATCGGTTGGGGGCGGGCTACCACATCATCCAGTCGCAGATCGCGATCGGCTCCGGCGGGGTCTTCGGCAAGGGCTACATGAACGGCAGCCAGGCACAGCTCGAATTCCTGCCCGAGCGCTCCACCGACTTCATCTTCGCGGTGATCGGCGAGGAATTCGGCCTTCTCGGACAGCTTCTCATTCTTTCCTTGTACGGCGTCGTGATCGGCCGGTCGTTGTACCTTTCCATGCAAGGTCAGGATACCTTCACGCGGCTGACGGGCGGGGCCATCGCCTTGAGCTTCTTCGTCTACGTATTCGTCAATTCCGGCATGGTGAGCGGCATCCTGCCCGTGGTCGGCGTGCCGCTTCCCTTGATCAGCTACGGCGGCACCTCCATGGTCACGTTGTTGGCCGGCTTCGGAATACTGATGTCGCTCAACTCCCATCGCAAGCTCATCGGATCCTGAGCGCGTGCGCACACCGCTCATCGTAAAAGCCGTCGTTCTCGCCGCAGCGCTGCTCACGGCGAGCGCGCGCGCGGTCGCGCTCGACATCCATCGCGCCGACGTGAAGGACTTCATTGCGCAGATGGCGGAGCAACACGACTTCAAGAAGCGCCAGCTGCGCAAACTCCTCAAGGGCGCGCAGAGCCAGCCGGCGATTCTGCAAGCCATGGAGCGGCCCGCGGAAAAGGCCAAACCTTGGTACGAATATCGAGCCCTCTTTCTGAATGACCGCCGCATCCGCGAAGGCACGGAATTCTGGCTGGCGCATCGGCAGGAGTTGGACCGTGCCAGCATCCGCTCGGGCGTTCCACCCGAATATATTGCCGCCATCTTGGGCGTCGAGACCTACTACGGACGCCTGACCGGTCAATACCGGGTGCTCGATGCGCTCGCGACCCTCGCCTTCGACTATCCTCCGCGCGCCAAGTTCTTTCGCGACGAGCTCGAACAATTCCTGCTCTTGACCCGCGACTTCGACATGGATCCCCTGACCCTCAAAGGCTCCTACGCCGGTGCGATGGGCGCGCCGCAATTCATGCCGTCGAATTATCGGCGCTTCGCCGTCGACGCGGACTCCGACGGCCGCATCGATCTGTGGTCCAATTGGTCGGACGTGTGCTCGAGTGTCGGAAATTATCTGCGCGAGCATGGCTGGAACGAGGGCGAGCCGGTGCTTGCCGAAGCCGCCGCGGACCCGGCCAGCTCGGCCGAACTCGACGGCCGCAAGCTCGCCCTCGATGAGACCGTGGGTTCGCTCAAGACCAAGGGCGTGAGCTTCGACAGCTCGATGCCGCCGGAGGCGCCCGCGATGTTGATCGCCGAGGACCAGGCGGACGGCGTCCACTGGCGCGTGGGATACAACAACTTCTACGTCATCACTCGCTACAATCACAGCGCGCTCTATGCCATGGCGGTATTCGAGCTGGCCGCGGCCGTCAAGCAGCAAGTGCTGATGTCCGACACGCCCCGCCCCAACGACACGGTGGCGCCGGGCGCTCATCCGTGAACGCTGCGCGCGCGGCGTCGATCTCGATTTCGGCCACGACCGCGCTTGCGGTCGCTCTCGGAGGCTGCGTCAGCACCCGGCATGCGCAGGCGCCGCCCATCGCTCCTGCTGCGACCGCGCCGTCGGCGGCTGTACCGTCGGCGCAGCCCCCCGAGACGGTCCCCGACGCAGTCCCGCGATACGAGCCCCGCTCCATCCACGGCAATCCGCCGTTCTACGACGTTTTCGGCAAGCGCTATTTCGTCCTATCCTCGAGCGCCGACTACGTCGAGCGAGGCGTCGCCTCCTGGTACGGCCCGGGGTTTCACGAGGTGCGCACCTCGACCGGCGAGCCGTACGACATGTACGGCATGAGCGCCGCGCACAAGACGCTGCCGCTGCCCTGCTACGTGCGGGTCACGAATCTGCAAAACGGCCGCAGCATCGTGGTCCGGGTCAACGATCGCGGCCCCTTCGTCGGCAACCGTGTCATCGATCTGTCCTACACGGCGGCCGCGAAGCTCGACATGCTCCGAAACGGCACTGCCATGGTCGAGGTCCGCACCGTCGGGCCGTCCCCTTCGGGCGTCGTGCCGCCTTTGCCCTCGAGCGCGCCCACGGTCGTCGCGGCACCGGCTTCGGTCGCGACCCTAGGGTCTGTCACCCCCTCACCGGTTGCCGCGCCGCCCGCAGGGCCGCCCGGCGCTCCCGCCATCGCTCCAGCTCCCGTGACTTCCGCGCCGGTTGCCGCACTGTTCGTTCAGGCGGGCGCCTTCGCCGACCCCGCCAATGCACAACGCCTGGCGCAGAAGCTTCAAGGTGGGGGCTATGGAAAGGTGTTCGTTCGCGATGATGTCATCGCTGGCCGCCGCATGTATCGTGTACGAATCGGTCCCGTGCCTGACGTCTCCGATTTCGATCGCGTCGTCGCAGCGCTGGAACAGGTCGGGGTCCACGATGCGCACCTCGCGCTCGATTGAGCACCCGGTCTCCTGCACCGGTTCATTCACTCAACCATCACTTCCAAGGTAGTCTTTCATCATGCTCCGTGCTCCGTTCGCTCATCGCTCGTTCTGCGCTCTGTTGGTATTCGCCGTGCTGTCCAAGGTTTCTTTCGGCGCAGACATCCCGATCCCCACGCCCCCCACTGTCGACGCGCGGTCCTTCGTGGTGGTCGATTACCACACGGGCAAGGCCTTGGCGGCGCTCGATGCCGATGCGCGCATGGAGCCCGCGAGCCTCACCAAGCTGATGACGGCGTACATCGTGTTTCAGGAGCTGGCCGGCGGCAAGCTCAAGCTTCAAGACCAGGTGGTCGTGAGCGAGCACGCCTGGCGATCCGAAGGCTCGCGCACCTTCATCGAGCTCGGCAAGCCGGTGTCCGTCGAGTTCTTGATCCTGGGAATGGTCGTTCAGTCCGGGAACGATGCCACGATCGCGCTCGCGGAGCGCATCGCCGGCACCGAGGAGACCTTCTCCCAGCTCATGAACGCGAATGCCAAGCGTCTCGGCATGACGGGAACGCATTTCGAGAACAGTTCCGGCCTTCCCTCGCCCAACCACTACACGACTGCACGCGACATGTCGCTGCTTGCCATCGCCTTGGTCCGCGATTTCCCGCAGTACTACAAATACTTCTCGGTGCGCGAATTCGAGTACAACGGCATCAAGCAGCAGAACCGCAACGGTCTGCTGGGCCGGGATTCGAGCATCGACGGTTTGAAGACCGGACATACCGATTCAGCCGGATTCTGTCTCGTGACCTCGGCGCTTCGCGATGGCATGCGCGTCGTGTCGGTGGTGCTCGGCTCGAAGAGCTTCAAGGGGCGCGAGGATGCGAGCGGCGCGCTCATCAACTATGCCTTCACCTTTTACGACACCAAGCTGGTGGCCAAGAGCGGCGCCAAACTGGCATCCGCGCCGGTCTGGAAGGCGGCAACCACGCCGGTCGATGTCGGCGTAAACGATGATCTCTACCTCACGCTGCCGCGCAGCGCGTCCGGCGACATCAAGACCACGGTCGATGTGCGGCCCAAATTGATCGCGCCGCTGTCGCGTAACGACGACATCGGAGCCCTTCACGTGGTCGCAGGATCGCAGACCCTGGCAACGGTCCCGGTGCATCCGCTCGCGGCCATCGCCGAGGGCGGGTGGTGGCGGCGGCTGATCGACACAATTCGCTTGTGGTTCGCGTAAGCTTCCCGCATGCCGCTGCCCGTCTGTTATTTGAACGGCGAATTTCTCGCGCTCGCGGATGCGCGGGTTTCGCCTTTGGATCGCGCCTTTTTGTTCGGCGACTCGGTTTACGAGGTCATACCGGTGTACGGCGCCCGGCCGTTTCGGCTACGCGAGCACCTCGACCGCCTGCACCGGAGCCTCTCTGGGATCCGCATGGCGACGCCCAAGACCCACGTGCAATGGGGCGAGGTGTGTCGCGAACTCGCGAGACGCAACGGCGGAGGCGATCAGTATCTGTATTTGCAGGTCACGCGCGGCGCGGAGTTCGGCCGCAATCATGCGTGGCCGGAAGGTCTCGAGCCCACCATCTTCGGGTTTGCCACCCGGCTTGAGGCCCCCGCGCCCGCATTGCTCGAGGCAGGCGTCGCCGCAATCACCTCCCCCGATACCCGATGGGCGCGCCGCGACATCAAGTCCACGGCGCTGCTCGCCAATGTGCTGCTCAAGAAACTTGCGGCCGATGTCGGCGCCTTCGAGACCATCATGCTGGAACGGGGCGAGCTCACGGAAGGGTCGTCGACCACCGTGCACGTCATCTCGCGGGGCGAGATTCACACCCCGCCCAACGGGCATCAGATCCTGCCCGGCATCACCCGCGACGTGGTCGGTGAGCTTGCGGATCGGGTGGGCATCGTCAGCCGCAGCGCGCGGGTGACCGAGATCGAGCTTCGCGCCGCGAGCGAGATCTGGCTGGCATTTTCCACCCGCGGCGTACTTCCCGTCACCCGATTGGACGGCAGTCCCGTGGGCGACGGCAAGCCCGGACCGTTGTTCAGACGCATGCACAAGGCATTTCAGGATTACATTCGCGAACTCGCAGGAACACCGGATCTGTGAGCACGGTCAAGCCGGAACATTTCCCTGCGGAGTTTCCCATCAAGGTGATGGGCCGGCAGGACAGCGATCTGCGCGCCGTCACCCGCGAGATCCTCGAGCGTCACGCCGGGCCTTTGCCGGATGACAGGATCCGGGTGCGCACCAGCGGCGACGGGAATTTCCTGGCGATCACCTACACCATCCTCGCCACCGGCCGGGACCAGCTCGACGCCATCTATCGGGAGCTGACCGCCTGCAAACTCGTGCTGATGGCGCTTTGACAGGCGTCTGAGATCTGGCGGGCGACGACTGAGGGCGCACCCTGATCGATTTGACGTAATCCCGACCTCTCGGAGATTGCCATGGGCCATGGGCGCCGACATTGATCCAGGCCCTCAAGATCCGCGCCGTAACGCCGCTAACAGCTGAGACGCGTGTCGACACAGGGATGAGTAAAAATGCTCGGGCAGCTCAAGAGCAAACTAAAAGCGTCCGTGAATTTCCCGAGTCCGCCCGCGGTAGCCCAGCAGATCATCGCCCTCGCACGGGATCCGCACGCCGACATCTCCCAGGTCGCAGCGGCAATAAGCAGGGACCCGGCGCTTGCCGCCAAGCTGTTGCGCGTCGCCAATTCCGCGCTGTATTCCCGCCAGCGCAAGAGCACGAACCTGCGTCAGGCGCTGATCGTGCTCGGATTGCAAGGCGCAACCACGCTGGCGCTCGGCTTCTCCTTGCTCGGCTCCTATCGGAGCCTGAAGAGCAACGGTGTGGACTACGACCGGCACTGGCGACGCGCCATCCTCAGCGCCTCGGCGGCCAGGTGCTTCGGCGCGCTTCAGACCGAAACCGCGGTGGACGACATTTTCGTGGCGGCGCTTCTGCAAGACATTGCGATTCTCGGCGTCGATCGCGTTGCGCCGAATTTCTACGGCGAGCTGCCCCGGGACGTCCCGCATCAGGATTATTCAACATACGAAATGGAGCGTCTCGGCATCGATCACGCCGGGCTCGGCGCATGGCTTCTGGAGTATTGGAAGTTGCCCGAGCCGCTGTGTCGTGCGGTGGCATGGAGTCATGAGCCGCCGGCCGCGGACTCCTCGACTGCGACTGCAATGGCGGCGCGCTGTGTTGCACTCGGCAGCGAGTGCGTGGAGCTGTTGCTGGTGCCCGAAGGTGCGGCGGATTTCGCCAGCTTGGCCGAACATGCCTCCGAGTGGTTGGGCGTCGACGCGGCCGCAGTGGCCGAGGTGACGGGCAAGATCGTCGCGGAGATTCCGGAAATTGAGCGCTTGTTCGATTTGCCTTTGCTGCAGCCCGAGGCCGCGACCGCGATCCTCGATCAAGCACGCGATCTGCTGATTCTTCGCAATCTGCAGTCGCTGGACCAGCTCGAAAGTTTGCGCGGGACAAATCACAAACTCGAGGCACGCACCGCGGCGCCGCAGGATGAGTGCCAGCGGGACAGCGTCACCGGCCTTTACAACCGCGGCTATCTCGATCCGATGTTGAGGCGCGAATTTCAGGCTGCGACCAGCGGTCGCTGGCCGTTGAGCCTGGTTCTCGTCGATCTCGATCGCTTCAAGGCGATCAACGATGTCCATGGGCATGAGGCGGGCGATTCGGTTCTCCTGACGACGGCGAAATCGATTGCATCGGTGGCGCGGGACACCGATTGTGTCGCGCGCTACGGTGGCACCCAGTTCGTGATCGTTTTGCCGGGTCTGGCCAGGCGCGGCGCTGAGATCTTCTGCGAGCGTCTGATCGCCCACGTGCGCGGCACCTTGCATTCGATCAGCAGCACGACTGTTGCGGTTACCGCCTCGGTGGGGCTTGCCACCCACGCTCCGGAGAGGCCGTTTGAACGTGTCTCGCACCTGATCAATGCCGCGGAGCGCTCCGCAGCCCTGGCCAAGAGATCCGGCCACGAGCGGCTGGTGGCGCACAGTCAGGCGACCAAGTAACGGCCGCCGCGCCACCCCCCCTTTTCGCAGTATTTCCCCTTGTTTTGAATCTCTGAGACCCGGGCCGGCCCGGATCGTCGCCGCGGCGTTCGCCCGCGTTGCAGAAAAGCATCGGCTGCATACCTAGGAAAATGCCCGTATCTACAGTGGGAAGTACGGATCTACGTTTGCTCGTTGCGCGAATATCCTAGCGGTTGCGAATTGGGCCGTTATAAGGAAGAGTCATGAACAATGTATGGAAGATTGCTGCGATCGCGGCCGGAATAGCGAGCGTGCTGAGCTCGGGCGCCGCCCGCGCGGACGATGATGGTTCGTGGGAAGTCCGCCTGCGCGCCGTGTACCTCGATCCGGCAAACAAGTCCGATCCGATCGCGGCGCTCGCTGTGCCGGCCAACGCGATCCATATCAACGATAAAGTCCTGCCCGATCTTGACTTTGAATACTTCTTCACGCCGAACTGGTCAACGGAATTGATCCTCACGTATCCCCAGAGGCAGAAGGTCACGGTTGAGCAAAGTGCGCTCGGCGGCCCGGCGGACATCGGCACGTTCAAGCACCTGCCCCCGATATTGACCGCCAAGTACGATTTTTTGCCGAACTCGGATTTTCAGCCATACCTGGGCGCGGGCGTGAATTTCACACTGCTAATGGACGTGGACCTGAATGTACCGGGCGTCAGCGGACTCGACCTCCATAAGCGGACGAGTTGGGGACCCGCCGCGCAGGCCGGATTCGACTACAAGATCGCTCCGCATTGGTACCTCAACGTCGACGTGAAGTGGGCGGAACTCAGGACCCATGTGACGTTGGACGGCACGGAAATTTCCGAACTCAAAGTGGACCCGTTGCTGTTTGGCGTCGGCATCGGTTACCGGTTCGGCGCCCATGCGGCTCCGGCTGCCGCCACCGTAGTGGCCGCGACACCGGAACCCGCAGCCGCGGCCCCACCGCCGCCCCCGCCACCGCCGCCGCCCCCTCCCCCGCCGCCCCCGCCGCCCAAAGAAGTGGTGCTCAAGGACGTCACTTTTGCGACGGCGTCTGCGAAGCTCCTGCCGGGATCCGAGGTGACGCTCGACAAGGTGGCCACGACGATCAAGGAGTGCCAGTGCTCGAAGGTCGATATCCGGGGTTATACGGATTCGGTGGGCAAGCCGGCCTATAACCAGAATCTCTCGGAGCGCCGTGCGAATGCGGTGAAAGACTATCTCGAGAGCCACGGTGTTTCAGCCGGCATTCTGACGGCACAGGGATTCGGTGAAGAGAGTCCGGTTGCCGACAACAAGACCGCCGGGGGGCGGGCGGAGAATCGCCGCGTGACGGTGCAATTCACCGCTCCAGCCGGGGTACAGTGACGCAATGAGGTAGAGGTTCGTCGAAGCGCCCCGGAATGCTGGTGGTTCCGGGGCGGCTTTATTCAACCCTCGCCCAGATGAACACCGTTGAGCTTTGCCTTCCGGTTATTGGACTTTTGCTGGGCCCCGTCCTGATATACAGGGATTTTCCATCGATGTTGAATTGACTGACCTGGGTAGTGCCTGTCCACCCTTGGTTCCATGAGGCCTCGATGTGATGGGTGATCGTATACCCGTCAATCGCGTAACTCCCGGCGTAAGCGATCAACCCGCGATACAGTTCGATGCTCTCCGGGTCGGTTGGCACCAATGCGGCCGGCCCTTCACGGCTCTCCTTCACCAGGATGGCGGACATCCGGCAATCGGGGCCGTAGGAAAGATAGCCGCTGGGATGCACGCCGAGCAGGTTGTGCTTTTGACCGCTCTGCAGATCTTCGGTTTCCATGGATAGGAGAATCCAAGTGCCCAGCTGGGGACCGGCGCACGTTGGATGCTGTTGAGCGACCGAACTCATACTCCCCAGAAGAAGCGCGCAAAATGGCATGGCACGTGTTGATCTCATAACTCGGCCTACCGCGCACCACCAAGGGCATGCGAGGTGTTTTCAACCGAATCGGGCCCGCTCGTCGGGATGCAGACGGCGCCGGTCTCGACCCCCAATCGCCGCAGCAGATGCGGCGTGAGCCCCGCAGCGGCGGCGTCCACGCCGCGAACGTCGCAAAGATCGGCGAGGCGCGTAACCTCGAGTCCGGGATGGCCGCACACGTCGATGCGCTCGAACGGCTCGACATCCAGCGACACATTGAGCGCCATGCCGTGATAACTCGCCCCGCGCCGCACGCGCAAGCCGACGCTCGCGAGCTTCGCATCGCCCACGTAGACACCGGGGGCGGCGCGCGAGCCGTGCGCCGAGATACCGAGCTGCGCCGCGTAATCGATCACGGAGTTCTCCAGGGCCACGACGAGATTGCGGATGCCGAGCGAGCTGCGACGCAGATCGAGCAGCGGATAGATCACCAGCTGGCCCGGCCCGTGATAGGTCACCTGCCCACCGCGATCGATCTGCACCACGGGGATGTCGCCCGTGCGCTTCAGATGCTCGCGGCTGGCATTGAGTCCCAGGGTGAACACCGGCGGGTGCTCCAGGAACCAGATCTCATCGCGCGTCGAGGAGTTGCGCTCGTCGGTGAAAAGCTGCATGGCGCGCCATGTGGGTTCGTACGGAACGAGCCCGAGATGACGAATCAGCGGGGCGCCGAGCGGCGCATCGCTCATCGGCGCTGCTCCGCGGCGCCTCGCGCCTGCCCGTTATCGAGGCCCGCGTTGTTGCGGGCAAGCGCCTGCTCGGCGCGGTAGCTCGAGCGGACCAGCGGACCCGAGACACACTCGAGGAAGCCATGTTCCAACGCCCACTCGCGGTACTGCGCGAACTCTGCGGGAGTCACGAATCGCTCCACGTCCAGGTGATTCGGCGTCGGTCGCAGGTATTGACCGAGCGTGAGAATATCCACCGCGGCGGCGCGCAGATCGATCATGGTCTGGCGGATCTCCGCGTCGGTCTCGCCGAGCCCGAGCATCAGGCTGGTCTTGGTGAGCACTCCTGCTCGATGCGCCTTGGCGGCGGCCAGGACTTCGATGCTCTGCCGGTAGCCGGCGCGCGGATCGCGCACCGGATGGGTCAGGCGCTCGACCGTTTCCACGTTTTGCGCGAAAACCTCCAGGCCCGACTCCACGACCGTACGCACATGCTCGAGCACACCGGCAAAATCGGGTGTCAGCGCCTCGACCGCGGTGTCTGGATTGCGCGCCTTGATCGCCCGCACTGCAGCCGCGTAATGCGCCGCGCCGCCGTCCGGCAGGTCGTCCCGATCGACCGACGTGAGCACCACGTACTTGAGCCGCATGAGCTCGACCGAACGCGCCACGTTCTGCGGCTCGTCGGGATCCAGCCACCCCCGCGGATTGCCGGTGTCGACCGCGCAGAAACGGCAGGCGCGGGTGCATACGGCGCCCATGAGCATGATGGTGGCGGTGCCGGCATTCCAGCATTCGCCGATGTTGGGGCACTTCGCCTCCTCGCAGACGGTGCTCAGCCGGTGATCGCGAACGATTTGTTTCACGGCCCCGAAGGCGGCACCGGTGGCCAGGGGGGCGCGTAGCCACGTGGGTTTGCGGGCTGCGCCGGCCGTTGCGGCGGCACCCGGCTTGATGCCGTCTTTGATGGCGGTAAAGCCCTGAGGCGTCGTATATTTTTCCCCGCTACGGGGCAGAGCTGCCGGTGCCTCTGCGATGGGAATACCCTTGAACTCGGCCATGTCCCATTGTACCCCAGGCGGCCTTCCGAACCTTACGCCTCCGAGGCTCTGAGGGGTGCGCGCAACGAGCCTTGCTCGACGCTGATGCGATCGCGGCCTTCGTCTTTGGCGCGGTACAGCGCGCGATCCGCGGCCTTCAACATTTCCGGTGCATTGGCACCATCTCCCGGATACATCGCGATGCCAAGCGAGGCCGAGGGTGCGGCCAGCGTCTGGCCGAGGTGGGTAAGATTGGTGTTGCGGATCGCCTGCCGCATCTCCTCGGCACGCTGGCAGGCGATATCGACACTGGCCTGCGGCAGCACGACCGCGAATTCCTCCCCACCGTACCGGCAGGCGAGACCCGAGGGGCGGATGTTTCGGGCGATGGCGCGCGCGAGCGCGCTCAGAACAAAGTCTACGGCGTCATGACCGTGCCAATCGTTGAACTGCTTGAAGTTGTCGATATCGATCATGACCACGGCCAATGGCTTGCCGCTGCGTTCCGCGCGATGGATCTCGCGATTGAGCACATCCTCGAGATAGCGTCGGTTGTAGAGGCCCGTCAATCCGTAGCCGGCCGCGGCCGGATTTGCCCGGGGGCAGCGGGTGTGATTAGCTTGCCGCCATGAAATGCCCTTGGGCGCTCCTTCTCTGTATCGCAATTTTCGCCTCGCCTGCGATCGCGGCGCTGAAGCCCGGCGCGGCCGCACCGGACTTCACGACGCCGGCGACCCTCGCCGGCCGCCCGTTCACGTTCAAGCTCGCCGACGCGCTCAAGAGCGGACCCGTGGTGCTGTATTTCTACCCGGCTGCGTTCACGCCCGGCTGCACCGTCGAAGCCCACGACTTTGCCGAAGCCACGGAGAGATTCAAGGCGTTGGGTGCCACCGTCATCGGCGTATCCCACGACTCCATCGACACGCTCAACAAGTTCTCGGTGAGCGAATGCCGCAACAAGTTCGCCGTCGCATCCGACGCCGACAAGAGCATATCCAAGGCGTACGACGCCCAGCTGCTGTTCACCTCGATGACCAACCGCACCTCTTACGTGATCGCGCCGACGGGCAGGATCATCTACGAGTACACCGCGCTCGATCCGGATAAGCACGTGGAGAATACGTTGGCCGCCATCGAGAAATGGCGCGCAGACCAAAAGACGGGATCTTGACTTACGCCCGCCGGCCGGGCTCGCGGCTCGCCGACTCGGCGATCAGCACCGCGTTTGTGCCGCCGAAGGCGAACGAATTGGACATGACCGCCTCGAGCTCTATGCCGTGGCGTGCGGCACCGGCAACGTAATCCAGATCGCACACCGGATCCGGGATATCGAGATGCATGGTGGGCGGCACCATGCGCCTTTCCAGGCAGATCACCGCGATGACGAACTCGAGCGCGCCGGCGGCGCCGAGCAGGTGGCCGTGGGTGGACTTGGTGGAACTCACGGGAATCGAATACGCTCGCTCGCCGAACACCTGTTTTATGGCGGAAGTCTCCGTGGCGTCGTTCTGCTGCGTGGCGGAGCCGTGGGCGTTGATGTAGCCGATCCTCCCGGGCTCGACACCCGCACTCGCGAGCGCTGCCTGCATGGCCCTCGCCTGACCTTGGACGGAAGGACGCGTGATGTGCGAGGCGTCGCTGGTCAACCCGTAGCCTGAGAGTTCCGCGTGGATCGACGCGCCCCGATTAACGGCGTGTTGCCATTCCTCGAGCACCACGAACGCCGCACCTTCACCCAGCACGAGTCCGCTGCGATTCAGTGAAAAGGGACGGCAGGAAGCGCTCGGGTCCAGCGCATCCTCGGCAGCCAGAGTGCGCATCGCCTCCCAGGCGCGCAGCACACCAAACGCCAGCGGCGCCTCCGCCCCGCCGGCGATCATCACATCCAAGTCATCTGACTGAATTCTGCGCGCGGCTTCCCCGATCGCGACCGACGAGGAGGAGCATGCGGTCGAGTAAGTCAGGCTCGCTCCCAGAAGGCCGTACTCGATGGAAATCCAGGACGCCGGGGCGGTCGTCATCGCGGCAAGGACCGTATAGGGATTGACCCGGTCGGACGCCTCGGCGTAGATCGTTCGATATCCGGCGTCGGTGGTCTCGGCGCCGCCCATGCCGCTGCCGACGAAAGTTCCGCAACGTTCCAGCCGCTCCGTGGACCAGTCAAGCCGGGCATCGAGAACCGCCTGGCCCGCGGCGGCCAAGGCGAGCTGCGTGACACGGTCGAGTTGGCGGACGCGCGCCGGCTCGAAGATTGCCGCTCCGTCGAAGTCCGCGGGGGCGCCGATCGGAGATCGCAGTCGATCGCACAGGGAAGGCGCGAGCCGCCGTACGCCCGAACGGCCTTCGGCGAGGCTGCGGGTGAGGGCCTCGATCGAGTTTCCGAGGGGCGAGACGACCCCAAGACCGGTTACCGCCACGCGCCGCGGGATCACATCTTCGCTCCGCTCTGCGCGACTCCGGCTGCTGCCTGCACCGAGCGATCGGCGATCAGACCATCGATGTACGCGACGACATCTTGGACGGTCCGCAATCCTGTTGGCGGGTCGCCCGGGATCTTCACGTGAAAACCATCCTCGATCTTGAACATCAGCTCGAGAAGACTCAGCGAGTCCATGCCGAGCGTGTCCAGCCGGGCATCGGCCGACAAGCGCTCGCGCGGCAAACCGTAGTCGCGGACCAAAATGTCCTGCAAAGTATCAAGCGTGCTCATGGCGCGTCCTCTCCTCGCTTGCAGCGATGTAATGTCGGGTCTTTCCGGCCCAGCGGGCCGCTCGAGTCAGCAGGGTCGGCCATCGCCGGACGAGCGCATGCGATAGCGACGCGAATTGCGGCTGCATGGCGGCATGTGCAGCCGCGGCCGCGAATCGCACGCGAGGCGCGAAGGCCGCGCGCCAGGCCTTGGCGTAGCGCGCAGTCAGCTGTTGCGTCCGCCGCGCATCCAGGGCGCAGGCCCGTTGACCCGAGAGGAGACCCGCCAGCATGTGCGCGGATTGCAGCGCCATTCCGATGCCCTCCCCGATCAGCGGGTGGCTCTCACCGGCCGCGTTGCCGACTCGAAACGCCTGAACGCAGCGCTCGACACGTATGCCCGGGCGGATGGGTCCAACGCTGAGCCACGGACCGAGCTGCCGGGACTGCACGAGAGCATCGCGAACGCCGGCGCACGATCGGTGCAAAAATTCTGCCACTGCCTCGCCGGCTGCAGCGCCCGGCACGGTTTCACGGCACGCCCGCAGTCGGTCCCGGCGAATGCAGCACGCCAGCGTCGTTCGCCCTCCCTCGGCGACCACCATTCCCCCATACCCGCCGTCCAAGGAGATCACGGGTAGCAGACCGGGGGAGAGATTCGAGTTGTCGAAACTTGCCTTGAAGGCGAACAAATCCGATGGCCGCTTGGGCGGATCGTGCGCCGAACCCGGCCCGGTTCCCGCGTCGCGCGTTGCGGACCCGCCGGGCGCAGGCTCCCAGGAGCCGTGCGCATCGATCACCACATGAACATGGCGGGTCTCCAGGCTCCTCGGCGCGCGGCTGGCGCTTGATTTCCCCGGCCAGCGCATTTCGATGTCGACCGCGAAATTGCCGGGGCTGCCGTGCACACCGCGGACTTTGGCGGGCTGCAGTACGCTGACGCCGACCGCTCGCGCGCGATCGAGCAACAGGCCATCGAGTCGATCTCGCCCGATGGCGCGCCCGTAAGGGTAGGCGCCAAGGGCGCATGCCGGAAAATCCGCGGCGAGCAGCGCAAGGCTCCGCATCCAGCCGACCCGTGAAAGTTCCGGTCCCGCCATGTCCCGGAAATCCTCTCCGACGCCGAGGGCATCGAACAACTGCAGATTGCCGGCAGAAATGCACTCACCGCAGACCTTCTGGCGCGGATACACGCTTTGCTCGACCAGGATCACGTGCCAGCCCGCCTGTGCCAGGAGGATCGCGCTCGCGCACCCCGCCGGTCCGGCCCCTATGACCAGCGCGTCGGCGACGTCAACCATCAGCCCCTCCCGCCGGGATGCGGCCGCGGCGTACTGCCGTAAAGCAATGGGTGAATGGTGGTGCGCGGAATTCCTCGATCCTCCAATCGGCGCCCGGATCTCCCCACGCCGCGCCGAGTTCCTCGTCGCGGAATCCCGCCGCGACGCTTTTCACCGCGTCGCCGCGGGTCACGGCGTTGGCGCCGATCAATCCAACGCAGTGAGCTCCCGCGCGGCCGATGGCGTCCCGCCGCGGCTCGGCGGCGATGAAGGCGTTGGTTCGTTGCGCGATACCGCGCATCAATACCGTGAGGCACGGCGTCTCGAAATGATGCAGGAAGAGCGAGGCAATGCACAGGTCGTACGGCGCACCGGCATCGCTGCGAAGCCAATCCATCACGTCCGACCGCAGCGGGCGGACCTCCCACCCGACGCGCTGATAAGCCTCCCGGGTGCGGTCCGCGAGAAGCTCGACGCGGTCGAGAAGCGTCAGCTCGACGCCGTTCCAGCGGGGCTCCAGCGATCTCGCCACCGCGAGGAGCAGTGTCCCATCGCCCGCCCCCAGCTCGATGATTCGGCGCGGCGGAGTGGACAGTCCTAGATTCGCGATGAGACGGCGCAGGATGGAGGCGGATCGCATGAATTTATGGATCGTCGCGAGGTCGCGGCGGGAGCGCTTCGCACGCGGATCATCCGGCGTGAGTTCGTCGAGAAGCTCGGGAACAACCAGCCTGGAGGAGGCAGCCATGGCGCGTTACTCGACGGACAGCAAGGCACCGTGACAGGTGAAACCCGCTCCGAAGGACGACATCCACCACCAGCCGCCGGCGCTGTCCTCGCGCAGCGCGGCGTCGAGAACGAAGTAAACGAAGGCGCTGCTCAAATTGCCGAATCGCCGCAGCGCCTCACGGCTATGGCGCAGCGCGTGCGACGGCAGGGACAAACGCTGCTCCAGCGCGAGCAACACGTCGCGTCCGCCCGCGTGCATGATCCAGTTGGTGATCTCCATCTGCTTCAGGCCCGCTCTCCCCAGCGCCGCGGTGAGGACTTCGCTCGCATATTCGGCTGCGAGCCGCGGTACCGCACGCGTCAGGATGTTGCGCAGCATTCCCTCGCGGTGTTCGAACCGCAGCGACTCCCGCGCCGCAGGATCGATCAACGAGACGGTGTCGCGCCAGCGCACGCTGCGGCGCCCGGAGGGGGGGCTGCGCGACAACACCGCCGCACCCGCTCCATCGCCGAACAGACACGCGCTGATCAGCACGCCCGGCTCGTTGTCCAGGTACATGGCAGCGCTGCACACCTCGACGCAAATGGAGAGCACGTGCTCGCGCTGCGTTCCGCAGATCATTGCGTCGGCCAATTGCCAGTTGGGCAGCGCGCCGGCGCAGCCCTGACCCACCAGGTCGAAGCACAGCACATCGGTCCTCAATCCGAGCCGCTCGACCACATAGCCGGTGAGACCGGGGCACAGATACCCCGTACAGGTGGTCACGATGACTGCATCGATGGCTTTGGGGTCGAGCGCTGCGCGCCTCAGCGCCTCGCGTCCTGCGTTGGCGGCAAGCGCCGGCGCGTGGGACTCGAAACGCTTCTGCAGGGTGTCGGGGTCGATCGCGAAAACCTCTTCGAGCGACTCGACCGCGAGCCAGCGCTCCTCGATGCCGTTGTCCCGTCCGAGCACCGCCTTCGCGACCGCATGCGCGCGCGCGTCCAGGCGCCCGAACCATTGGGACTGGGTGAAGGCGTCCCAGCATTCGCTTTTCGTATAGCGTCGAGCCGGTAGCGCGGTTCCGATCGAGTTCAAAAACACTGCTGCGTCTCCCTTCGCAACGTGCAAGTCTAACCCACCCTCGCCGGCCCCTCAGCGAAAAGCAGCGGAACTTCCTGTCAGCGATCGCCGACGAGCCGGCGGCAGCGCAAATCCCGAGCGACTCCCGCGCAACGCGCCCGGAATCTCTTTACACTTCCCGGCTGTCTCAACGAACCCTCGGCGATGCGCACGGCATGAAAATACCCAAAGGCTTGCAGCCCCTGGTGGACGACGGCATGGTCGACACCGTGGTCCGTAAGCTGAAGAGCGGCAAGGAAGCATCGGTATTCATCGTGTCCTGCGGCGGTGAGCTGCGCTGCGCCAAGGTCTACAAGGAAGCCGAGCACAGGGGCTTTCGCCAGCTGGCCCGGTACCAGGAGGGCCGCAAGACACGCAACAGCCGCGACGCACGTGCGCTCGGCAGGCGCGGCAGCCACGGCCGCCGGGTGCAGGAAGCCGAGTGGAAGAACGCCGAGGTCGAGGCCCTATACCGTCTGGCCGGCGCCGGAGTGCGTGTTCCGGCCCCTTACCTGGTCCATGAAGGCGTGCTGCTCATGGAGCTCGTATGCGACGCGGCGGGCCACCCCGCTCCGCGCCTTAACGAAGTCGCCTTCACCGCCGAGCAGGCGCTCGAATGGCATGGATTCATGATGCGGCAGATCGTGCGCATGCTGTGCGCCGGGCTGATCCACGGCGACCTGTCGGAGTTCAACGTGCTGCTGGACGCGAACGGCCCTGTGATCATCGATCTACCGCAGGCCGTCGATGCTGCGAGCAACAACAACTCCTTCGCCATGCTCGAGCGCGACGTGAACAATATGCGCGAGGTGTTCGGACGCGCCGCGGCCGAACTGCTCGAGACCGAATACGCGCGGGAGATCTGGCAAATCTACGAATCCGGCGAGCTGACCCCGGATTGCGCCCTCACGGGACGCTTCGCCCGCGACACCTCGGCTCCGGACGTTGACGCCGTGCTGCTGCAGATCGAGGAGGAGCGGCTCGAGGCCGAGGCGCGACAGCGTCGACGTGACTCGGCGGATGCCTGACCCACGGAGATCTCAGCACATCAGCCGTTCACATCGCCGTTGTTGTCGCCGTTCGCGTAACGCCAGGCGCGCTCGAACGGCAGGCGCCATGCGCGCGGCGCGATGAGCTGATGGATGGCGTTGGGCCCCCAGGAGCCGGGAGCGTATAGCCTGACCGGCGGGGGCGCTTCCTGCAGGGGCGCGGAGACCTCCCACAGGCGCTCGATACCCTCGGCCGTGTTGAACAAGGTGCGATCGCCGCGCATGGCGTCGAGAATCAGCCGCTCGTAGGCCTCCAGCACGTCGCCGACGAAGCCGGTGTCGTGCATGGCGAACTGCATGCTGAGTTTATCCAGGCGCATGCCGGGCCCGGGTCGCTTGCCGTAGAACGAGAGCGACATTTTCGAGGAATCCGCCAAGTCGAACGTCAGATGATCGGGACCCTGCGTACCGATGCCGGATCCTGATGGAAACATGCTCCGCGGCGGCTCGCGGAATGCGATCGAGATGATCCTCTGCCCCTCGGCGAGACGCTTGCCGGTGCGCAGAAAGAAGGGCACCCCGGCCCAGCGCCAGTTATCGATCGTGCATTTGAGCGCGATGAATGTCTCGGTATCCGACTCCCGGTCGATGCCGTCCTCGGTGCGATATTCCTGATATTGGCCGCGCACCACGTCAGCGGGCTGAATCGGGATGAGGCTGCGGAATACCTTGTTCTTCTCCTCGCTGATGGGCGCCGGCTCGAGCGATGTCGGCGCCTCCATGGCGGTGAACGCGAGAATTTGAAAGAGGTGAGTCACCACCATGTCGCGGTACGCACCGGTCGCTTCGTAGAATGGGGCGCGCTTGCCGAGGCCGAGCGTCTCCGGAACGTCGATTTGCACGTGATCGATGAAGTTGCGGTTCCAGATCGGCTCGAACAGGCCATTGGCAAAGCGGAACGCCAGGATGTTCTGCGCCGCTTCCTTGCCGAGGAAGTGATCGATGCGGAAGATCTGCTCCTCGTCGAAGACCTCGTGCAGTTTGGCATTCAGCGCCACGGCGCTTTTCAAGTCCGTGCCGAACGGCTTTTCCATGACGATGCGCGAGCCTTCGACCAGGCCGGCTTCGGCCAGCATGCGGACCGCGGACAACGCTGCGCTGGGGGGCACGCTCAAGTAGTGCAGACGCCGGCTGTCGCCTGCAATCGATTTCTCGGCCTTCTGCACGGCGGCCCGAAGCGCGGAGGCGCCGGCTTTCAGCGGCACGTAGTCGAGGCCCGCCGAGAATTTCTTCCACTCCTCGTCGGTGACCTTGCGGGTGGAGAACTCGTCGAGTGCGGTGTGCGCGATCGCTCGAAACCCGTCGGCGTCGATGTCCTCCAGGGAGACCCCGATGATGCGGCAGTCGGGAATGAATCCGATGCCGCTCAAGCGGAACAATCCAGGCAGGAGCTTGCGATGGGCCAAATCGCCCGTCGCGCCGAACAGCACCACGACCTGCGGAAAGCGCGGGCCTACGCCTGGAGGAATCTTTCGCATCGTTCACCTCTTGCAAATGAAATATACGCGGGCCGCGGCGCTCAAGATGCCCCTCCTTCGGCGTTCAATGCCCGAAGCCGTTCCACAGTCCCCACATCCTGCCACAAGCCCCGGTAGAGCTCGGCCGAGCAACGACCCGCCGCCATCGCCCGGACCATGAGGGGCCTCAGCGGAAACGCCCCGCCGGGAGAGTCCGCGAAGAAATCCCGGCGATAGGCGGCTATCCCCGCGAAGGTATAGCGCACCTGCGCATCCGGCAGGGCGAGCCCGCGCTCGAGGCCAAAGTCCCCGTGGGGGTGCTGAGGCGGATTGGGAACGAGCACGAGGTGGGCGTCGCGTCCGGGCGCCAATCCCGCGCGGGCAAACGGGTAGTCGCTGAACACGTCGCCGTTCACGACCAAAAAGGTGCCCTCTCCGAGCAGCGGCAGTGCGCGAAAGATACCTCCGCCCGTCTCCAATGCCTGCGGCGTCTCGTCGCTGTAATCGATCGTGAGGCCGTAGCGCGAGCCGTCTCCCAAGGCGTCGCGGATCAAGTTGCCGAGCCACGCCAGATTGATGACGATGCGCTCGACTCCCGCCTGCGCCAGCCGCTCCACGTGATATTCGATCAAGGGTTTGCCTCGCACCGGCAGCAAGGGCTTCGGCAGCCGGTCGGTCAACGGCCGCATGCGCTCGCCGCGTCCGGCCGCGAGGATCATCGCAACGCGCGCACGCGCATCGGGGGGCGCTCCGCTCACCCCTCCTCCGGCCGCCGGCCGTGCGCGCCGCGCATCGCCCGCGCCTGGGCGGCGGAAAACCCCTCCTCTACCCGGGCTGCGAGGTAATCGGCGAATTCCGCCGTTTCGGGGTACAACGCCGCCGTTTCGCGCGTATAGCCGAGCACCCGCGGTAAGTCCTTGAGATATCCGGACTTGCCATCGCGGTAGAACAGCCTCGCGAAGATGCCGAGCACTTTGATGTGACGTTGCAGCCCCATCAGATCGAACCAGCGGATGAATTCGTCCTCCCCGGCGTCAAGCGGGAAGCCTGCGTCGAGCAGCGCTCGGCGGTAGTCGAGCAGCCACCCATGCACTCGCGCGATCGGCCAGGAAATGTAGCAATCCTTGAGGAGCGAGACGGCATCGTAGGTCACGGCGCCGCGCACCGCGTCCTGAAAATCGAGGATGCCGGGATTGCCCTCATCGGTCAGCAGAAGATTGCGCGAGTGGTAGTCGCGATGCACGAACGTCGCCGGCTGCGAGAGTGCGCTTCGGGACAGGTGCTCGAACAGCCGATCGAGCATCGCGCGCGCCTTGGAATCCGTGGGCGCCTCGAGATGGCGGGCAAGAAACCACTCCGGCATCAGCTCCATCTCGCGGTGAAGCAGCGCGCGATCGTAGGGCGGCAAGTCGCGCGCCGCATCCTCGCCGCGGGTCTGCATCCGCACCAGCGCCGCGAGCGCGTCTGCATACAGGCGATCGACATCGCGGGCTTGGGTGAGCTCGTCCAAGTACTGGCGCGTGCCGAGATCCGTCAGTAACAGCAGTCCTTGGGCCGCATCGCATGCAAGGACCACCGGGACGTTCAATCCCATGGCTCGAAGCGACCGCGCGACGCCGACGAACGGCTCGAGCGTCTCCTTGTCCGGGGGCGCATCCATCACGATGTAGGAATCCGCTGCCCGGGTAACCCGGAAATAGCGGCGGAAACTCGCATCGGCGGAAGCCGGCTCGATCCGGCCGTCCGCAAATCCGAGACCCTCCCTCACCCAGCGGGTGAGCACGCCCAATCGGGAATCGCTTGCATCCGTTACACCCATGCTGGACCATTCGGACCACCGCAAAATGCGGCGTCGCAAGTATACCGACTAAGGCGAACGAACTTTGCCCATAGCCTCTCATCGAGCCGCGCCGTCAGCTGCCCTGGCCATCGCGTGCTCGCTCCTCGCGACCGTGCCGGCCCCAGCGGCCGACATGTGCCCAGCGCCGCCCAAGCGCAAGCATGCGCCGGCGCAAGCCGCCACGCCCAACGACGATCATCGCATCCGGATCGAAAGCGATGGCGCATCGCTCGACGCGAACGGCTTCGCCGTGCTGACCGGCCACGTGCAGGTCCACCAGGACTTGCGCACCATCTCCGCCGACCGCGTCACCTACGACCAGAAAACCGGCAAAGTCACGGTCGACGGTTCGGTGGACTTCGAGGATCCGCGGCTCGGCGTCACCAGCGACTCGGGCGCCTACGACTTCTTGGGGGGCGCCAATTTCGACCGGGCCAACTTTCATATTTTCGATCGCAACGGGCGGGGCTTCGCCAAGGAGATGGAAGTCCATCCGGACGGCACGGTGCGCCTAGCGAAGGTTCGCTACACGAGTTGTCCCACCGGCAACCAGGATTGGATGTTGCAGGCGTCCTCGCTCAAGCTCGATACCAACGCACAGCAGGGGGTCGCACATCAGGTCGTCATGCGCTTCAAGGACGTGCCGATTTTCTACACGCCCTATATCGCGTTTCCGCTGGGCGATGGGCGACAGAGCGGACTCTTGTTCCCGAATTTCGGACACTCGGGCAACAACGGCTACCAGCTCGATGTGCCCTACTACTTCGATCTGGCGCCGAACTACGACATGACCCTGACTCCGGGCGTGATGTCCCGGCGCGGCGTGCAGCTCGGCGGCGAATTCCGTTTCCTGACGGCCGAGTCCCGCGGTCAGATCGAGGAGAATTTCCTGCCGAACGATGCGGTCGAGCACAACGATCGCGCCTTCGTGCACGTCACCGATGTCACCAACCTCGCGCCGGGACTGCGCTTCGATACCGACATCACGAGCGTCAGCGACAGCAACTACTTCAGCGATTTCGCGGTCGGCTCGGAACAGACCAGCGTCACTTTCCTCGAGCGGCGCGCGGAGCTTCTGTACTACGACGACATCTGGCGCATCAGGGCGCAGGCGCAAAACTTCCAGACCATCGACACCAGCATCGACGCCGGCGACCGTCCCTATTCGCGCGTGCCGCGGGTCGAGGCCTATGGTCTGTTCCCGCTCGTCGGGGGGCTCAACTTCGCGCTGTCGAGCGAAATCACGAATTTCCTGCGCGAGGTCGGGCCCACCGGGGTGCGCGCGGACCTCTCGCCCGAACTTCGGTGGTCGGCGCGCGCGGCGGGGTATTTCTTCGAGCCTGTGGTCGGGTATCACTACACCCAGTACGACCTGCAGAATACCGCGGTCGGCGATCCGAGCACCCCCACCCGGACGCTTCCTTATGCGAGCGTCGACACCGGTTTGATCTTCGAGCGCGATTCGGGGGCGCAGGGGCAGCGCACGGAGACTCTCGAGCCGCGTCTCATGTACAGCTATGTCCCTTACCGCAATCAGAACGAGCTCCCGATATTCGACACGGGGCTCCCGGATCTGAATCTCGTCGAGCTGTTCCGCACCAACCGGTACGTCGGCGACGACCGCATCGGCGATGCCAACCAGCTCGCCATGGGGCTCACCACGCGTCTGTTCAGCGAATCCACCGGGGCTCAGTACCTGTCCGCGACGCTCGGCCAGATCCGCTACTTCTCCATCCCCCGGGTCTTCCTGCCCGACGAAATCACCCAGACCTTGCCCGGTCAGACGCTCTTGACCGTTCCGGGGCAGCCGAGCCAGGTCATTCTGCCGGGGCAGAATCTACCGACCCTGCCCGGCCAGACCCTCGCCACGGCACCGGGTCAGATCTCTCAGCCCTATCGAGCCTCGGACATCATCGGCGAGGTGTCGCTGACGGCGTACAAAAAATGGAGCGTAAACCTCGATTACCAATGGAATCCTTACACCTCGCAGACCGACAAATCCGAGGTGCTGGTGCAGTACCGCCCGGACACCAACAAGGTGGTGAACATCGGCTACCGCTTCCAGGAGGACATTTTGAAGCAATATGACGTGTCCTTCGCCTGGCCGATCGCCAGCCACTGGAACACGGTCGGGCGCTATGTCTACTCCCTGCAGGACCGGCAGGTCATCGAGCAATTGGCGGGTTTCGAGTACAAAAGCTGCTGCTGGCGGATCCAGGTGTTGCAACGCCGCTACTTGACCAACCGGACTGGGGGACTGGACACCTCGATTGCATTACAATTGGAACTGACCGGTTTGAGTTCGGTCGGAAAGCGGTCAGACGCGTTCCTGCAAAAGGAGATCAGCGGCTACTCGACTCGCGACCCCGCCGACACACCCTAGCCGCGAACCCATCCGGGCCGCCCTGTAACGGGCCGACCCTTCGGGCGACCCTGTTGGTGACCTCATCGGAGACTTATGCGATATCTTTCGATTTTAAGCGGACTCGTGATTGCCGCGCTCCTCATCGTGCCGCGGGCCGGCGCTCAGACGCGCGACATTGGCGTACACGGCGAACTGTTGGACCGTATTGCGGCCATCGTCAACGACGGCATCGTCTTGAAGAGCGAGCTCGATCAGCAAATGGAGGCGGTCACCAAGCGTCTCCAGGAACAGAAGGTCGAACTCCCCCCCGAGAGCGTGCTCAAGCAACAGGTGCTCGAGCGTCTGGTCCTTCAAGAGATCCAGACTCAGCGCGCCAAGCACGTCGGCCTGACCATTTCCGATGAACAGCTGAATGGCGCACTCCAGGAGATCGCCCAGCGCAACAAGATCCCGTTCGACCAATTGCCCACCGCCCTCGCGGCCCAGGGCGTCGACTACAAGCAATACCGCGAGAGCATGCGCAAGGAGCTCACCTTGAGCACGCTGCGCCAGCGCGACGTGATCGCCCACATCAACGTCTCCCCGCACGAGCTCGAACAGTTCCTGGCCCGCCAGGAATCCGGGGCCGCGAACGACGAGTTCAATGTTTCCCACATCCTGTTGTCGCTGCCCCAGGCCGCCACACCCCAACAGCTCGAGGAAATCACCAAGAAGGCCAACGACATCGCCGCACGCGCCGCCAAGGGCGAGGACTTCGGTCAGCTCGCCATCGCGAACTCGAACAGTCAGACCGCCCTCGACGGCGGTCAGCTCGGCTGGCGCAAAGGTGCCCAGCTGCCGCAATTCATCCTCGAGCTCGTGACCAAGATGAAGCCCGGAGAGGTCAGCACGCCGGTGCGCACCCCGAGCGGTTTCCACATCGTGAAACTGAATGAGCGGCGCAGCGGGCAGGCCCAGGTCATCGTCAATCAAATTCACGTGCGGCACATTCTCCTGAAGCCCAACGAGCTGGACGACGATGCGACGGTCCGCGAGAAGCTCGCGAAGCTCCGCCAGCGTATCTTGAACGGCGAGGATTTCGCCGGCATCGCCTCGGCGACCTCTGAAGACCCCGGTTCGGCCCCGGACGGCGGTGACCTGGGGTGGACGGGGCCCGGAACTTTCGTGCCCGAATTCGACAAGGCGATTGGGGATCTCAAACCCAACGAGATCAGCCAGCCCTTCAAGACGCGTTACGGGTGGCACATCGTGCAGATGCTGGGCACCCGCACCTACGACAGCACCGACGACGTGCGCCGTCAAAAGGCCTTCGCCGCCATCCGCGAGAGCAAGGCGGACGAAGAGACCGAGCTTTGGCTGCGCCGGCTGCGCGACGAAGCGTTCGTCGAAGTCAAGATGTAGGGACCTCTGTACCTACCTCGCATCGTCGTTACATCGGGAGAGCCGGCGGGGATCGGACCCGACGCCTGCGTGGCGGTCGCTCAAAGCGATTGGCGGGCGGACCTCGTCGTGGTGGGCGATGCCTCGGTGATCTCCTCCACGGCGGCGGCGCTTGGCCTGCCGCTGCGTGTGACGCCCTATGACCCCGCTCGCCCCGCAACCGCTCACCGCGCGGGGGAGCTCAAGGTGCTGCACGTGCCGACCGCCCGCCCGGTCAGGGCGGGTGTGCTCGATCCCGCCAATGCGGCCTACGTTATCGAGATGCTGGATCGCGCCTGCGACGGCTGCATGAACGGCGAATTCGCCGCCATGGTGACCGCTCCGGTGCAGAAGAGCACCATGATGGACGCCGGCTTCGCCTTCACCGGACACACGGAATATCTCGCCGAGCGCACCCGCGCGGCGTTGCCGGTGATGATGCTGCTGACCGGCACGCTCCGCGTCGCGCTGGTGACCACCCACCTGGCGCTCGCCGACGTGCCCAAGGCCATTACACGGGACCGCCTGCGCGCGACCTTGAGGATCGTCGCCACTGATCTGGAGCGGCACTTCGCGCTGAGCTCGCCCCGCATCGGCGTCCTCGGCCTGAATCCGCATGCCGGAGAATCCGGACATCTGGGGCGCGAAGAGATCGAGGTGATCGGCCCCGTGATCGAAGAGCTCTCGCGGCAGGGGCTGGACCTGCGCGGGCCGATACCCGCCGACACGGCCTTTGCTCCGCAGTTCCTTCGCTCCGTGGACGTGATCGTCGCCATGTACCACGACCAGGGTCTGCCGGTCGTGAAGCACGAGGGATTCGGCAATGCGGTCAATGTCACGCTCGGACTGCCGATCCTGCGCACCAGCGTTGACCACGGCACTGCACTCTCCCTGGCCCGCACGGGCAAAGCGGATGCCGGAAGCTTGCGCGCCGCATTGGCGCTGGCGGTCGATCTGGCGGGCACGGGCAATGGTGATCCGTAAGCGCTTCGGACAGCACTTCCTGCACGACCCCGCGGTGATTCGCCGCATCGTCGATTCGGTGGCACCTGCACCGGGCGAGCGCATCGTCGAGATAGGTCCCGGCCGCGGTGCGCTCACCTGGGCACTTCTGGAACGCTCAAAGAGCCTGGACGTGATCGAGATCGACCGCGACCTCGCCGAAGCCATGCGCGCCGATCCACGGGGACAGGGCCGCATTCGCGTGCATACCGGGGACGTGCTCGAGATGGACTTCGAGAAGCTGCGCGGGGACGGGCCGCCTCTGCGCGTCGTCGGGAATCTACCCTACAACATCTCCACGCCCGTGCTCTTTCGCCTGTTGAGCCAGCGCAGTGCCATCGCGGACATGCACTTCATGCTCCAGAAGGAGGTCGTGGATCGCATGACCGCCGCCTCGGGCGGCAAGGAATATGGAAGGCTGACGGTGATGCTCGGCGTTTACGCGGCGGTCGAGCGGCTGTTCGATGTGGGACCGGGAGCATTCAAGCCGCCGCCGAGAGTCTGGTCCTCGGTGGTACGCTTGCGTCCCACCCAGGGACCGAGATTCGACATCGGAAGCGATGCGGCACTCCGCACTTTGGTCACGGCGGCGTTTTCTCACCGGCGCAAGACCCTGCGCAACGGCTTGAAAAGTTTTCTCGGCGAGCCGGACTTCGAAGCCTGCGGGATCGATCCGGAACGCCGGCCCCAGACGCTCGAGCCCGCGGAGTTCGGACGGCTCTCCCTTCGCTACTGTCAAAACGCCGGCGCCGCCTGATACAAAGCGGTCGAATCGCTCCCGCACTCCGTTATACTGGCGTTCGGATGGCCGATTACCGAAAAGTGCTGGTGCTGTTGGATCTCTCCGAGGGCAGCGAAAAAGTGTTCAACGCGGGCCGCGCGGTGGCCTCGCATTCCAATGCGGATCTGGTGGCGCTCCACGTCGTGGACTACGCTCCGGTCGAGCCCATGGGCGAAACCCTGATGCCGTCGATGGCGATCGAACAGGAACTGGTGGAGCGCTCGCGCGCGAACATCGAGCGGCTGATCGCCGGCTCCGGCGCCGCGAACGCGCGCGGGCGGGTCGAGATGGGCAATACCAAGGCGGAGATTCTGCGCGTGGCCAATGAGGAGCGCGCGGATCTGATCGTGCTGGGAAGCTGGGAGCGTCACGGTCTCGCAATTCTCGTCAACTTCACCGAAGACACCGTTCTGCATGCGGCACATTGCGACGTGCTTGCCGTGCGCTTGAGCTGATGCAACGCGAGCCATGACCGCCGAGCCCGGACAACACCGCATCAGCGTGGAAGTCGAAACCGCCTACATCGAGGAGCAATCCGATCCGCGCGACAAGCGTTTCGTGTTTTCTTACACGATCACGATTCGCAACGAGGGCCAGGTGCCCGCCCGGCTGCTGACGCGTCATTGGATCATCACCGATGCCAACGGCAACGTGAAGGAGACCCGCGGCGACGGTGTCGTCGGCGAGCAACCCTACTTGAAGCCCGGCCAGGGATTTCGCTACTCGAGCGGCGCCGTCATCGAGACGCCGGTCGGCACCATGCAAGGGAGCTATCAGATGGTCGCCGACAACGGTCATCAGTTCGACGCGCCGATCGCGCCGTTCCGGCTGGCGATGCCCGGGGTGCTGCACTAGGTCCTCTGCGGGACCGGTGATTCCCCATGGCGCTCTACGCAATCGGCGACGTGCAGGGGTGCGACGCCGAACTCGGTCAGTTGCTCGACGCCCTGCGCTTCTCGCCGGACCGGGACCGGCTCTGGTTCGTCGGCGACCTCGTGAATCGAGGCCCCGCCTCGCTCAAGGTGCTGCGGCGCGTGCGGGCGCTGGGTGCCGCTGCCGCGGTGACCTTGGGCAATCACGATCTGCATCTGCTGGCCCTGGCCCACGGATTCGGACGGCAGAAACGCGACGACACGCTCTCGGATGTCCTCGCCGCCCCTGATCGCGACAGCCTCCTCGATTGGCTGGCCCATCTGCCGCTCTGCGTGGAAGACCGCACGCTCAACCTGTGTCTGCTGCATGCGGGACTGTCGCCCCAGTGGGATATGCCGACGGCGCGCCGCTGCGCCCGCGAGTTCGAGCAGGCACTGCGCCGCGATCCGTCCACACTGTTCGAGAAAATGTATGGCGACCAGCCCGACCACTGGGACGAGGCACTCAAGGGTGCCGAACGCCTGCGCTATATCGTGAATTGCTTCACCCGCCTGCGCTACGTCGACGCCGCAGGCCGGCTGGAGTTGCACGCCAAGGGAGCACCCGGGAAAGCGCAGCGCGGATCGCTGATTCCATGGTACGAGGCACGAGAGGCGCGCTGGCGGGGAACGCGCCTGATCGTGGGACACTGGTCTACCCTGGGGTTTTTCCGAAACGCCGACGTAACCGCGCTCGACACGGGTTGTGTCTGGGGCGGAAGCTTGACCGCGCTGCGGCTGGACGTCCCGGATGCCGCGCCCGTGCAGGTGGCATGCACGTCCTCTCACCTCACTCCGGGGGAGTGATTCGCCGGCCGGCGCCGGGCTGCAGCGCGCGTTCCTCCTCGGACGGGAGCGGCTTCAGCACTTCCCCACGGACCAGGAATCGGCTCGCGTTCGGCTGGTGAGGAACGCAGACGATATCCTGATGCAGGTCGCGCACGGCGAGCTTTTGCAGGAGTTGCCGCGCGAACTGCTGCACCAGCTCGCAATCTCCGATGCCCATGTTGCGGAACGCGTCGCTCGCGATCGTGAACGATTGGAAACGGGCATCGACGGCAGCGAGGTCGCCATGCCGCAGGATCCTCGCTGCATTTTCGGGTAATTCGGGCGAGGAGAATTCGATTTTGAGCCTCAAGGCCGCGGGACCCGCCGACATGCGGTCGTAGTCGGCGCAGCCGATGGCGACGATGCTGAGGTCGCGGCGCACCCCGAGATCGATCAGCATGGCCCGCACCTTGTCGCGCAAGCCGTCGCATGAATAGCGCGAGGTGCGGCCCACGTAGACAAATTCGACGCGTTGAGCCCCCCAAACCGCAGCCCGCGGATAACCGGCAGACGCATCCTCGCCATGGGCGCCTCGCGCCAGGCAGCACGCGATCACTGTCAGACAAACGGCAGCCGACGGGGCCGCGGGCCGCATGAACACGTCCATACAGCCTATCGACCGGCAGGCGCAGGCCTAAGTTTCACGGCCTCGCTATAATGGTCTCATGCACATCTCGCCGCCTTTCAACCTGCGCGCCTGGATCGATCAAAATCGCGACTTGCTCAAGCCGCCGGTGGGCAACAAGCTGTTGTTCGAGGACAGTGAATTCATCGTCATGGCGGTCGGCGGTCCGAACGCACGCAAGGATTTTCACCACGATCCGGGGCCGGAATTTTTCTTCCAGATCGAAGGCGACATGGTGCTCAGAACCATCCAATCCGGCCGGATGAGCGAGGTGTCCATCCGCGCCGGAGAGATTTTCCTGCTCCCATCCGAGATTGCGCATTCGCCCCAGCGCCCCGCGGGCAGCGTCGGCATCGTCGTGGAGCGCCGGCGCGGACCGGATGAGTTGGACGGCTTCTCCTGGTATTGCGAGAACTGCGGCAATTGTCTCTATCTCGAGCGCGTTGCGGTCCACAACATCGTGACTCAGCTGCCCGGCATCTTCTCGCGATTTTTCTCGAGCATCGAACGCCGCACGTGCAAGGTCTGCGGCAGCGTGCTGCCGGCGCCGTCTGCGGGCGGATCGAGCGCCTCCTGAGCTCGCGCCATGATTTGAGCGCGGCGGGTGCGGCAGAACTCGATGCACGCGACCCACTGAAGGCGCTGACCGCCGAATTTCATCATCCGCACGACCGCGCGGGAAGGAGGCTCACCTATCTGTGCGGGCACTCGCTCGGGCTGCAGCATGAGTCCACCGGAGCCTACGTCGAACAGGAGCTCGCCGACTGGCGTCGCCTGGCGGTCTTGGGACACCACATCGCCGAGCGGCCTTGGATCCCGTACCACGAGCGCGCGGCTGCGGGTCTGGCATCGCTCACCGGCGCCGGCCTCACCGAGGTGGTGGCGATGAACTCGCTCACCGTCAATTTGCACTTGATGATGGTGAGCTTCTTCAGGCCGGGCGGCGAGCGCAATCGGATTCTGATCGAGAAATCCGCGTTCCCCTCGGATCGCTACGCCGTTGCCTCGCAGCTCGAGTTCCATGAACTCGACGTTCGCGAACACTTGATCGAAATCGCGCCCCGGCCGGGTGAGCACACGCTGCGGACCGAGGATATCGCCGGGCGCATCGAGCGCGAGGGGCCGCGCTTGGCGCTCGTACTGCTTCCCGGCGTGCAATATCTGTCGGGTCAGCTTCTCGAGCTCGCGCCGCTCATCTTGGCCGCGCGCGCCGCGGGCGCCGCCGTCGGGCTCGACCTGGCGCACGCGGTCGGTAACGTGCCGCTGGCCCTGCACGATTGGGGCGTCGATTTCGCGGTGTGGTGCAGCTACAAGTATCTGAACGCGGGCCCCGGCGCGGTCGGCGGCTGCTTCGTACACGAGCGTCACGCCAACCGGCGCGATCTGCCCCGGTTCGCCGGATGGTGGGGACATGACAAGGCCGCGCGCTTTGAGATGGGTCCGCACTTCGATCCCATTCCGGGCGCGGAGGGCTGGCAGATCAGCAACCCCCCGGTGCTCTCCACGGCTCCGCTGCTCGCCTCACTGGCAGTATTCGAGAGAGCCGGCATCGATCGGCTGCGCGAGAAATCCCTGGCGCTGACGGCGTACATGCGGCGATTGATCGAGGCGCGGCTGCCGGGCGCGGTCGAGATCGTCACGCCCCGGCCCGACGCCGGACATGGAAGTCAATTGAGCTTGGCTCTGCCACGAGCCGACGCCAAAGCGTGCTACGAGCGCCTGACGGGTGACGGCGTGGTCGGCGACTGGCGCGAACCGGATACCTTGCGTCTGTCGGCCGCGCCGCTTTACAACACCTTTCAGGACGTGTTCGTGGCCGTCGAGGCGCTGGCCCGGGCGGTCCGCCGATGAGCTTGCCGGGTGGGCAGGTCAGCATCGTCGGCGCCGGACCGACCGGCGCGCTGCTGGCCGTCCTGCTCCAGCGGCGCGGACTCGAGGTGGCGCTCTACGATAGCCGGCCGGATCCGCGTTCGCGTTCCGGCGAATCGGGCCGATCCATCAATCTCGCGCTCGCGGACCGCGGCATGCATGCGTTGCAGACCGCGGGTTTGCTGGAGGGCATTGCACCCACTCTGATCCCGATGCGCGGGAGATTCGTGCACCAGCCGGACGGATCTCAAGCGCTGCAGCCGTATGGAACCCGCCCGGGCGAAGTGATCTATTCAATTTCCCGGCATCGGCTGAATGCCGCGCTTCTCGATGCGGCATTGCGCCTGCCGGGGGTCGAAGCGAAATTCGAGCATCGTCTGGTCGAGGCGGATTTCGACGATGAGATCGCCCGCTTCGAGGATTTGCGCGGTGGCCGCCGACTCGAGGTCCCGATGCGGCCGCTTCTGGCCGCGGACGGCGCCGGCTCGTTGACGCGCCGGCGTATGGCGGCCGCCGGGTTGATCTCGGCGCGCGAGAGCGATCTCGAGCATGGCTACAAGGAGTTGACCATCCCGGCAGGTCCGCGCGGCGCTTATCGTATGGAGCCCGAGGCCCTGCATATCTGGCCGCGCGGCGGCTACATGCTGATAGCGCTGCCCAACGAGGACGGAAGCTTCACCGCAACGCTGTTCCTGCCGGCAACGGGTCCATTGAGCTTCGCGAGTCTGAACTCCCCGCAAGCGGTCGATCGGTTCCTCTCGGCGAATTTTCCGGACGCGCGTGCGCTCATGCCGGATTGCGTGGCCGATTTCGAGCGTCACCCGACGGGATCTCTGGGCACCGTATATGCTGATGGCTGGCATGTGCGCGGGGTCGCCGCGCTCATCGGCGATGCCGCGCATGCCATCGTCCCGTTCCACGGCCAGGGGATGAACTGCTGCTTCGAGGATTGCGTGGAGTTCGATGCAGCCTTAAGCCGCTCCGAATCCTGGGAATCCGTGTTCGCGGACTTCCAAGCGCGCCGCAAGCCGAACACCGACGCGATCGCCGGCATGGCGCTGGAGAATTACCTGGAAATGCGCGAACGCGTGGCGGACGCACGCTACTTGATCCAGCGATCGCTCGCGCTCGAGCTCGAGCGGCGCTTTCCCCGGCGGTTCATCCCGCGCTACTCCATGGTGATGTTCCACCACGAAATTCCGTACCAAACGGCCGCCGAGCGCGGCGCCGTTCAGTCGCGGCTGCTCCAGGAGCTCACCGCACACGCCGCGGCGCCCGACGACATCGATTATGTGCGCGCCGGACGCGAGATCGAGGCGCAGCTCGCGCCGATTGCGGATCTTTCCAGCGTCAAAAAGGTGTAGGCGCTGGAGTTTTTCTCGTCCGCAGGGTGCGGCTCGCGATACGTTTCCCGCCACTCGGCGCCGCGCCACGCCTCGAAGAACGCGTCGCCGTCCTCGATCCGGGTATGCACCAGCGTCAGGTGAATCTTGCAGACGAGCGGGATGCATTCCCGGTAGATCTGGGCTCCCCCGATCACCATCAGGCCCGCATCCCCGCCCGCCTCGCGGAGCGCCGCCTCGAGGGTCGATACCACCGCGCAATCCGCCGCCGCGAAGTCTTGCGAGCGGGAGAGAACGATGTTGGCTCTGCCCGGCAGCGCCTTGCCGATCGATTCGTAGGTTTTTCGCCCCATGAGGATCGGGTGACCCATGGTCACCGCCTTGAAGCGCTTGAGGTCCGCGGGCAACCGCCATGGGAGCTGATTGCGCCGGCCGATAACGCCATTTTCCGACACTGCGACCACGATTTCCATGGCCTCAAGCTTAAGCGATTTGGGCGCTGCGCTGCAGCCGGGACAACCGGCTCCCTGCCCGCCGCCGTCACCGGCCAGCCGAATCGCCCCTCACCTTCGAGCTCACAGCAGGCTGGACTGCACCGGCGGCGCCCGTGCTCCAAGGCCAACATTAACTGCCTAAACTCATGTGGCAATGTTAATTCTCGACCGGCGGCGATCGATCAGCGGTTGGTCCGATAGCCTGGTTCATCGGAAACGCTGTCCGCCAATTCAGCCCATCGAAGCGGGCGTAATCCCTATCCGTGGTTATCCACTCGCATCCGAATTCAATCGCGAGTGCCGCGAACCACGCGTCCTGAGCGATATTGCCGTTGGATTGTGAGTGCTTACAGAGGGATTCGAATATCTCCCAATGTCGGTCACCGGGCACGATGACCGTTGCGTTGGGCTGCTCCAGCAGCACACGGCAGAATCCGAATACGTCATCCAATGAGCTGGGAATCTTGAATATTCGCGGATGCGTGCATATTCGAACCACGCTGGCCAGCACTTGCGGCGCAACGCCATAGGCAGACGGACCATTGATGGCCGATTCCAACCACGATTTGTACAGAGGGTGGTTGTCGGCATCGGAGCGAAAGGCGTAAATCAGGACGTTGACGTCGCAGAGGATCAATCGCGCTCTTCTAAGCGTTCGAGAAGGCTGGCGCTGTCATTGAGGTCCACGCCCGCCCTAATGCCACCGCCCGCTCGGCACTCAGGGAGCGTCACGATCGAGCGCTGCGATCGCTTCAGGGGGCGCCGCAAAGCGAGCTGAAGTCCTTGCTCAAGGAGGGATGTAAGCGTCACGCCGCGGCGCTCAGCTTCCTGGCGCGCACGCTGTAAGAGGCTCTCTTCCAGTCGAACGGTGGTTCTCATATGTCAGAGCATATCTTGTATATGTCTGTATGTCAAAAAAGAAACACCTGGCATGG
>Ga0187887_10000610_pt1 | contig 34599 bp, 35 predicted proteins | sample June2016WEW_7_10_FD_132977 | JGI IMG/M metagenome (GOLD analysis project Ga0187887, IMG submission 132977) | Peatland microbial communities from SPRUCE experiment site at the Marcell Experimental Forest, Minnesota, USA - June2016WEW_7_10 | ecosystem: Environmental > Terrestrial > Soil >... | reverse complement strand
TCACTTAAAGATGTTTCGGTGGGGCAGACGATCGTTTTATGTCGTCTGCCAGCGCTCCCCGAAGGCGGCAGACCACGAAGTGCGATGGTCTGCCCCACCAAAGTGAACAGTATTGAGGCTAGGCAGGGTTCAGTCTGCTGTACGATGAAGAATTGGTCCGTCAAACGAATCCCTATGGAAACTGCACTGGAGAATCTCGAGCCCAAGTCCCTGTGGCGTCACTTCGCGGCTCTTTCGGCGATACCCCGCGCTTCCACTAAAGAGGCCGCGGCACGCGACTACGTTCTGGCGCAGGCCGCGCGCCTGGGTCTTGACCCAATCCAGGACGGCGCCGGAAACCTCGTGATCCGCAAACCGGCCGCCCCCGGACGTGAGGGTGCAACTCCAGCGGCTCTGCAAGGCCACCTGGACATGGTCTGCGAAAAGAACGAGGGCACCACCCACGACTTCGACACCGATCCCATCCGGCTGATCCGGGATGGCGACTGGTTGAAGGCCGACGGTACCACGCTGGGCGCCGACAACGGCGTCGGGGTCGCGGCGGCCCTGGCCGTGATGGAGAGCGAGGACATAGCCCACGGTCCGTTGGAGTTTGTCTTCACCATCGACGAGGAAAGCGGCCTGACCGGCGCGTCGGAATTTCCCAACGGACTGCTCAAGTCCCAGTACTTCCTGAATCTCGACGGAGAGGAGGAAGGCACGCTTTGTATCGGCTGCGCAGGCGGACTCAACACCGTTGCCCGCCGCAAGGTGGAACGCCGGCCCGCCGCCGCAGGGGAAGGTTGGCGCGTGAGAGTCTCTGGCCTGCAAGGCGGCCACTCCGGCCTCGACATCGACAGAGGCCGCGGCAACGCCGTGCGCATCCTCGGTCGCGTACTTGAGATTCTAACGGACCGCCTGCCCTTGGCCGTTGCCGAAATGCAGGGCGGCAGTAAACGCAACGCCATCCCGCGCGAGGCTTTCGCGATCATGGTGCTCGACGGCGCTCGCGAGCAGGAACTCAGATCGCTGGTGGCCACGGCCGAAACCCAGATCCGATCGGAATTCGGCGCGTTCGATTCCGGTCTGAAGATTGCAGTCGAACCCGTGACGCGCCCGCAGCAAGTCCTGGCCGATGCGGACGCCCGTCTGGTGGCCGGACTGCTGGCCAGCTTGCACCATGGCGTTCTGGCGATGAGTCCCGACGTGGCCGGCCTGGTCCAGACATCCACGAACCTGGCCACGGTATCGGCGAGAGCCGATGAAGTGGAGATCGAGACCAGTCAGCGCAGCGCCATCGAGAGCAGCAAGCTGGCCGCCGGACGCATGGTATCCACAATATTCCGGCTGGCAGGTTTTGAAGTGGAGCATACCGGCGGCTACCCAGGGTGGAAACCTGAGCCAACCAGCGACATCGTGCGCAAGTCGCAGGCAGCGCATCTGGAGATCCTGGGCAAGACTCCCGAACTGGTGGCCATGCACGCCGGCCTGGAGTGTGGCGTCATCGGCGAGAAGCATCCGGGCATGCAGAAGATTTCGTTTGGGCCGCACATCGTGGATGTGCATAGTCCCAGTGAGCGGCTGAAGATCTCTTCGGTGGAGCCGTTTTGGAATTTCCTGAAAGGGTTGCTGGAGCGGCTTTGAGTCAGAAGACAGAAGTCAGAAGACAGAAGTCAGAAGTGAGAAGTCAGAATGATGCGGGCACACCATCTTCTGTCTTCTGTATTCTGTCTTCTTACTTCTCGACAGATGCTTCACTGCGTCCACAAGACCACGGAGGTGCCCAGCGGCGCTAGGTCGAAGTGCGCTACGCCCTCGGCGCGACGGGGCGCATCGCCCCAAAGTGAAGCGGGCATCAGGCCATTGCGTGCGGCTGGAGGACAAGTATTGAGGCTCGCATAATACAGACAGCAACTTAGCCCTTGTGGGGCGGGCAATTTTGCCCGCAGCCGGCTTTCAGCCGGCCCGGCCGCCTAAAAAGGCGGCTGCGGCCAAGATTGGCCGCCCCACATCAGCCCCGATGCAGAGGGGCACATTGCTCGCGAAAACCGTCACCGTATTACGCGAGACTCAATAGCTGCATGGCGAGTGAAGTTACTCCCATACTACGCGCGTCACCGAAAAGGGTGCGACCGCAATAGCGCTGCCGGCGTTTCCAGTATCGATTCTGGCAGGCAGTGTGGCCGTATCGGAAAGGTTGGGCATGGAGATGGATTCAACTTTGGATGGCCGTCTGTTAGGCATCAATGGGGCCGGATCAAACGAGAACGTGTCGCCGGACACGTTTTCCAGGATTAGCGTAGTCCGTGTTCCCGATTGGAAAAGCCCTCCTTCCACAGGAAGGTAGGACTCATTCTGCGAGCCTCCGCCTGCCACCGGCCGGGCGCCCGCCTGGACAACTCGCTGAAAGGAGCCTCCGGCGTTTGCAGCTTCGTTCAGCCAGCGCAGTGCGGCGCCGGTGGGCACGGGGGCATAGCTACCCCGCCCATCCGGAACAAACGTCGCATGCTGCCGTTCGGCGAAGCCGACGCTGAAAAAGAGCGAGGCGGTGACTGAAGGATGGCGTAGATGGACCAGCGCCATGCGCGTGGCCGCCAGCATTTCCATGGCAGGAGACATGGGTTCATCGGCGCCCCGTTGGACCACTGGATTGACGCCGCGCGCATTCCATTCGGTGATCCAGATCTGCTTGCCGGGCAGGCGCCGTTCGATGCCTTGAAGGATGCGCTCCGTGCCTTCATCCGCGCGGGCCATCATGGCCTTGAGGCGCGGCAGCGCGTTCTGCGGCGTGGGCGCCGTCGTTCCTGCTTCGGGATTGCCCATCACATCGCGCAGGCGCGGATAGAGATGCAGGGTAACGGCATCAAACCAAGGCTCCGGGCGCAGATCCTCATCCCACTGCTTAAGCCGTTGGCCGAAACGGCCGGCTCGAATATCGATAGCTCCCGCAGCGGCTTGTACCGCAATCTTGGCATTGGGCGGGAGATACGGCCTGAAGGCGTCCACGTACCCTTTCATGATCCGCATGCTGGTGGGCTCGTCAGGCCAGCGGGCCAGGCTGGCCGGATCGTTTCCCATGGCGACCCAGTATTCGTTCCCCAATTCGATCCGCTCAGGAACTATGCCGGCATGCGCCAGGCGCTTGAACCATTCCACTTGATCCGCAACTGTCGACGATTCGAAATTCGGCACCAGAACCACTTGCGCTCCAATCTGACGCGAGAAGCCGTCAAACTGTTCCAGGGTGACGCCATGGGGCATTCCCTCCGCGATCCTGGCAGCCGCCTTGCCCCAGAATTGTATGTAAGCGGAACTGTCGGGATGGGTTTGAACTTCAATCAGTCCCCTGCGCCAGTTATAGAAATTGGCATCCGATCCCCCGGGGAAACGATCCAGCCCTATGGACATCGCCTTCAATGCCGCTGTCTTAGCGGGATCGTCCAGAAGATGCTCATAAAACGCCGTGGTGGAAGCGCCAAGAATCGGAGCATGCAATTGCCGCGGGGTTCCCGCGGATTGGAGCGTCAGAGGCTCTGCACTTGCCGGAAAGCCAGCCATAGCCAGAACGGAATAAACCGCCGGCAGTCGAAACATAACAGAGATTCTACGCATGAGATTTCCGTTGCAATCCAAGGCCCACCAAGCTTTCGGCCGTCGCGACGATGGCATCTTCGTTCGATCGCGGCGACCAGCCAAGCACTCGTCTGGCCTTCTCATTAGTGGCGTTCTTGAACTTACCCAGTTCGGGGACGATCAGCGCGACCGATGAGTCGAACAGGGAGACGAGCCGCACCATCCAGTCGGGAAGTACCCTGGTCGGGACGCGCCGCGCTCGATCGCCCATTCGCGCCTTCAGCACCTGGGCGATTTCCTGTATGGTCACGAAGTCGCCCGCGACCGCCAGGAACCGCTCGCCCCTGGCGGCAGGATTGGTCATGGCGCGCAAGTGCAAGTCCGCTACGTCGCGCACATCGACGATGCCAAACGACAGCCGCGGGCAGCCCGGCATGGCGCCGTCCATCAAACGCTGTACGATCTGGATGGAGGTTGAATAATCCGGCCCGAGCACGGGTCCGAACACACCGACCGGATTGACCACCGAGAGTTCCAAAGCGCCACCCTCGCGGGCGGCGAAATCCCACGCCGCGCGCTCCGCCAGGGTCTTCGATTTCACATAGGCGCCTACCCCGCCGCCATTCGGGTCGGTCCAACTCTCCTCGGAGAAGGGCCGATCCGTATGTTTTGTGCCGTAACCGATGGCGGCGAAAGAAGAGGTCAGCACCACCCGCTTGACGCCCGCGTCCCGCGCGGCCCGCAGCACCCGCAGCGCGCCCTCGCGCGCCGGGACGATCAGCTCGTCCTCGTGTTTCGGCACGCTCGCAGGGAAGGGCGAAGCGACGTGAAGCACATAGTCGCAACCGGCCACGGCTTCCGGCCAGCCTGCGTCGGACATGAGATCGGTGGCGGCGAACGAGAGCGTCTCTCCCGGTTCGGCGCCGCCCGCTTGGAGCATTGCGCGCACGCCGGCTTCACGAGTGAGCGAACGCACAGTCGTCCGCACGCGATAGCCGGCGTCCAAGAGCTGCAAGATGCAGTGTGCGCCAATGAATCCCGACCCGCCTGTAACCAGCACCAATTCGCCACTCATATGCATCGCTTTCAATTGGAGGGCGGGCAATTTTGCCCCGGGGTCCCCTCTGGGGGCGGCTTTCAGCCGGCTATCGCGGGGCTAAAGCCCCGCGCGGACTGAAGTCCGCCCTCCAGGCTACCAACCTGCCCCACTACGCTTAGTATCTTACGATAATTCAGCCCGCCGGACGACTCAAAGATATGTGGGCACCACTTGCATCTCGGGAACGCAGGCACGCGGGGGCAGTTTGGCGACGGCCAGCACCGTCTCCGCGACGTCCTCGGGGCGCAGCGCTTTCGCGAGGGTCTCGGCGGATGGCTTGACGGGACGGCGGTCCAGGATCTCGGTATCGACCAGGCCAGGACAGATTACGCAGGTCCGAATGCCGTTCTCCTTTTCCTCGACACGGATGGCGTGAGCCAGCCCCAGCAGACCGCGCTTGGAAGCCTGGTAGGCTGCGCCGGAAACGTCGGCGAAGAGGCCGGATACCGAGGCAATGTAGATCAAATGGCCGGCGCCTCTCTCCCGCATTGCCGGAAGCACCGCCCTGGTAATGTAGTAAGCGGCGTTCAGATTGACTGTCACCACCATGTCCCAAATGTCCGTGGTGAGCCGCTTCAGCGAGCGATCCGGGACATTGGTTCCGGTAGCGAATACCAGGACGTCGATTTCGCCCAGGCGCTCGCGAGTGCGCTCGGCCAGGTGTTCCATTTGAGATGCGTCGGCGGCATCCGCGGCAAGTGTCTCCAGGGCTCGGCCTTCGCGCGCCAGGGATTCCTGCAATTCGCGCAAGCGCTCCTCCCGCCGTGCGGAGGCCATCACGCGTGCGCCCTCTCGCGCGAATAGCGCGGCCGTTTCGCGGCCGATACCGCTCGAAGCTCCGACCACCAGAACGACTTGGTTTTCGATTGTCACCGGCATATGATCCACTATGACACGCTCGCAGTTCCTCCAACCCAACCATTTCGCATTTCCGCTCGTCTAAAATGAAACAATATGAGCAAACCCCTGTCCCTATTGCTCCTGGCCGCCGCGCTTCTGTCGGCCCAATCCCCCGACGTGAGCGGACGATGGTATGCCACCGCCGACTTCTACGGCACACCCATCGACTTTCCGATGGATCTCAGCCAGCAGGGAGACAAGCTCACCGGCACCTTTGACGGAGACAAACTGGAGGGAACTCTTACCGGCAATTCGCTCCACTTTCTGGCCAAAGACGATCACGGTGGTTCCGAGGACCTCACCGCCACGGTCCAGTCCGGCACCATCTCCGGAGCCATCGTCTTTGTCGACAGCGATGACAAGGAGCACCCCACAACGCATCGGTTCACCGCCACGTTGGTTCCGCAGCGTCGCACCGGAGCGCCTCAGCGCCACGACTTCACGCCATCCACGTTTCATCGCCAATTCTCGGCCACGAACAAACCCGTGCTCGCCGTCTACCCCGGTGACAGCATCCACACCACCACCGTCGACGCCGGCGGCACCGACGAAAAGGGTGTCACACGCATCCTCGGCGGTAACCCTGAAACCGGACCTTTCTACATTGAAACCGCGGCGCCTGGAGACATTCTGGTGGTGCACCTTACGCGCCTGCGTCTCAATCGCGATTGGGCCATCAGCGATGACGGCATAGTGGACCGCGGGGTGGACAGCGATCTGGCCGTGAAGATGAAGGACGGCTTCAAGAACGTGCGCTGGCATCTCGATCGCGAGCACGGCGTCGCCACCACGGAGAAGCCCGGCGAGCACCTGGCACGCTACACGGTGCCGCTCCGGCCCATGTTGGGATGCGTAGCGGTTGCGCCCCGCTCCACCCAAGCGCCTCCCGGTACCGGCGATTCCGGCCGCTGGGGCGGCAACATGGACTTCAATGAAATCGTCGAGGGTGCCACCGTCTATCTGCCCGTGAATGTCCCCGGCGCTCTCCTATATGTCGGCGACGGCCACGCGGCGCAAGGCGACGGCGAGCTCAACGGTAACGCGCTGGAAACTTCCATGGATGTGGAGTTCACCGTGGACGTCGTGCCGCACAAGTCCATCATGAGTCCCCGCGTGGAGTCCGGTACACACATCATGGCCATGGGGCTCGCCGGCTCGCTCGACGACGCCTTCCGCGCGGCCACCGCTAACATGGCGCAGTGGCTAACGGACGACTATAAGCTGACTCCCTCCGAGATCGCGCAAGTCCTCGGCACTGCCGCCGAATACAAAGTGAGCGAGGTCGCCGATCGCAATGCCGGCATAGTCCTCAAGATCGACAAGGACCGCTTGCAATCGCTAGCGCTACCGAAGTAAATCCAGGTATCCTAAGGCCGATGGCGATTTTTGTCCTGGTGCTCTTAGCCGCTCTCGGCCCGGCGCGGGCAGACAAACTGCCGCTCCATACCGCGCATCGTTGGATCGTGGATGCGGAGGGCCACCGCGTCAAACTGGCGGGAGTGAATTGGTACGGCGCGGATAACACCGAGTTCTCGGTGGGCGGCCTGGCCTATCGTCCGCTCGCCGCCATCGCGCACCAGGTGAAGGCCATGGGCTTCAATAGCGTCCGCATCCCGTGGTCCAACGAACTCGTGGAAACCAACCCGGTGGTCCCGGACCACGCGGTCGCAGCCAATCCCGCACTGCGGGGAAAACGTGCGCTGGAAGTTCTGGATCTCACCGTCGATGCGCTCGCCCGCGAGGGAGTGTATGTCATCCTGGACAATCACGTGAGCCGCGCCGACTGGTGCTGCTATGAAGGCGACGGCAACGCACTCTGGCACAGCCCTGCGTATCCGGAACAACACTGGCTGGCCGACTGGCGCTTCATGGCGCGGCGCTACAAGAATCAACTGGCGGTGATTGGCGCAGACCTGCGCAACGAGCTGCGATTCGGCGCAACCTGGGGCGGCCAGGACCCTGCCCTCGATTGGCACGCCGCCGCCGAGCGCGGAGGCAACGCGGTTCTCGCCGAAAATCCGAACCTGCTGATCTTCGTAGAGGGCATCGACTACGCTCTCGACCTCAGCAGCTTCGCTCGTCTGCCCGTGAAACTGAATGTGCCAAATCGGTTGGTCTACTCTGCGCACGACTACCCGTTCAGCATCAAAGGCGTCCGCACATACGACGGCTACTTAAAGGCAATTCAGTCGAAATGGGCCTTCCTCCGCCAGGAATCCGACACGCCGCTGTGGATCGGCGAGTTTGGAACCTGCCAGCAGCCGCGCTGCCTGGACAGTTCCGATCCAAAGCAGGAGGGCTTCTGGTTTCGTAACTTCATTCGGTTTCTTCGCGAGACCGATCTGGACTGGTGCTATTGGCCGCTCAATGGGACACAGCTCAGCGGACACAGCAGGAGATTCGGCGATCTGGAGGACTACGGCGTGCTGAACCGTGCCCACGATGGTCCGGCATCCGAGGAGATGCTGCGCCTGTTGCAAAGCGTCCAGGGCCCGGCGAGCGCGGCCAAGCCCGCAAGGTGATACACTCCACGCTGTAATGGCCGACGACAAACTCAAGATGTTGCTCCTCGATGGTCCGCGCCCTGGCGAAAAAGTCATGGTGCTGCAGGGAGTTTTGAATGCCGACACGGCTTTCCAGTTTCGCGATTCCGTGCGCCAGAATGAGTCCGCTACGCTCGTGGTCGATATGAGCCAGGTCCGGTCCGTGGACTCCAGCGGCCTGGGCGTCCTGATTGGCGCGTACGTATCGTTCGAGCGGAATTGCAGGCGCCTGCTTCTGGCGGGCCTAAACGATCGGATCTGGGAGCTGTTTCGCACGTGCAAGATCGAGGACGTGTTCACGCGATACCGAACGGTCGCCGACGCGGAGGAGACCGTACCGATATAGCGCAGAGGCCTCGCCCTGGCTCTTCGAGTTTTCGCGAGAAATGCGCCCCTCTGCATCGGGGCTGATGTGGGGCGGCCAATCTTGGCCGCAGCCGCCTTTTTAGGCGGCTCAGGCCGGCTGAAAGCCGGCTGCGGGCAAAATTGCCCGCCCCACAAAGGCTAAGTTGCTGTCACTGTATTATGCGAGCCTCAATAATGGCAAAAAGACTCTTTCCTCTGTCCAAGGTTTACGGCTTGCTTGAACCTGGGCCGGTCGTGATGGTCACGACCGTTCGCAAGGGGCGGCCCAACATCATGACCATGTCGTGGCATACGATGATCGAGTTCGAACCGCCGCTGGTGGGTTGCGTGATCAGTAACAGGAACTACACCTTCGGCATCTTGAAGGCGACCAAAGAATGCGTCATCAACATCCCGACGGTGAAGCTGGTGGCGAAGGTGGTGGGCTGCGGGAACACATCTGGAGCCAAAACCGACAAGTTCGCGACCTTTGGTCTCACGCCGGCGCCGGCCGGGCTGGTCAAGGCGCCACTGATCGCCGAGTGCTATGCGAATCTCGAATGCAAGGTCGTCGATACGAGGATGACCGCCAAATACTGCCTCTTCATCGTTGAGGTAATCAAAGCGTGGATCGACCCCTCGGTGAAACGGCCGCGGACCATTCATCATCTCGGAAGGGGCGCCTTCATGGTTGCCGGCAGGACCATTAAGTTGCCTTCCAAAATGAGATAGCCGCCGTCGCGTGCGGCCATGTGAGCCGGCAATCGTTTTACCAAGATATACCTTGTGGCGGGCATTCTGCCCTGGGGTCCCCTCTGGGGACGGCTTTCAGTCGGCCCTGGCCGCCTGAAAAGGCGGCTGCGGCCAAGATTGGCCGCCCCACATCGGCCCCGATGGAAAAGCGAACCTCAAGAGTAATTAACCTGTCCCCAACCTTGACGGGTGGAACGGGCCCCGGCTGCATTGTCGGCAGGTATGCGCCAGATGCAGGGCGCCCTGCTCGTTTCAGAAGAGTCGTTCCATCAGGCTCGCCAGCAGGTCGCGGTCCACCGCCGCCGTGCCACCGCCTCGCCAGTCAAAGAAGCGCCAGACCGCGGCGTTCTCATTCAGGCAGAAGAATAGCAGGTAGCTCCGGATCTCGAAGCGTTCGAGCATCTTCTGGTTGTAGGTGCGCACTTCGCCATCCAGGACGTACGGGACGGGAAACTTCTCCGTGGAAAAAAGCTGCGGAGTGGCCTGGAAGGCGATCTGCATCTCGCGCCCCTGGGCGCCGATCTGGATGAGGTTCACGGCGGACTCGCGGAACATCTCTGGAGCATACGTGAGTGGCGAGAGATCGAGCGCCGAATCCGAGAGCATGCTGTTCAACGATGAGACGAACTCCGCGCAGATCTGGTGAAGCTGGCATGCACCTTGACGGCGCAACCGGGCGACCTCTTCCGCGCTCACCAAGGAGGGCTCCGACTTGCGCGCCGCGTCGATTTGCTTTGCGAGCCTGACAATTGCGTCGTCGTTGGCCATGGCGGATGCCTGGATGCTTCAAACGGCGCCGGCTACCAATCCACTGCCGCGCCGTCGTCGGCGTCGTACGCTTCAGGATTCCGCCAGTCATGGCCAATCTTGTCTGCCAGCGCATTTTCGTCCAGCTCGATGCCAAGTCCGGGACCCGTCGGCAGGTCCAGAAACCCGTTGCTCACGGTGAATGGTTTCTTGAGATAGCCTTCGCCAAGGGTCACTTGCTCCTGGCATAGGAAGTTTGGGATGGACGCCGCTATTTGCACTCCGGAAGCGAGATTGATCGGACCGAGCGGATTATGCGGCGCGACCGTGGCGTAGTAGGCTTCCGCCATGCCGGCAATCAGCCGCACTTCCGTGATGCCGCCGGCGTGAGAAATATCCGGCTGCAACACAGTGGCGGCGCGTTTCTCCAAAACCTCGCGGAAGCCCCACTTGGTGAAAACTCGCTCGCCGGTGGCAATGGGGAGATAGGTTCCTCGGGCGATCTCGGCCATCACATCGTGTTCCTGGCAGTTGATGGGTTCTTCGACGAACATGGGTTGATACGGTTCAAGCGCCTTGATGAGCAACTTGGCTGTGGCCGGACTGATGGCGCCGTGAAAATCGATCGCAATATCGACTTCGTTGCCCACCGCGCGCCGCAACTCGCCGAACTGCTCGGCGGCATACTGGACCGCCGCCGGAGTCTCAATGTACCGCGCGGGACGCTTCTTGGCCGGGCCTGTCTTAAACGCGGTGAAGCCTTTCGCCACACCTGCCCGCAAAGCTTCCGGCGAATTGCCGTGCGCGTAAACGCGAACCCGCTCGCGCGTTGGTCCGCCGAGCAACTCATAGATCGGCACTCCCAGAGCTTTGCCCTTGATGTCCCAGAGCGCCTGGTCGATGCCGCTTAAAGCGCTGGTCAGGATCGGTCCCCCGCGATAGAACGCATGCCGGTAGATCGCTTGCCAATGATGCACCACGCGACGCGGATCTTTTCCAATCAGGTACGGCTCGATCTCCCTTACCGCTTCGGCGCACGTGAGGGCGCGGCCCTCGGTGATCGGCTCACCCAGGCCGACAATACCGGCGTTAGTGTGTACTTTGAGAAACAACCAGCGTGGCTTCACCAAAATGGTTTCGAGCTTGGTGACCTTGAGGTTGTCCTTCGGAGAAATAGGCGCGTCGTTTCCTGCGCGCTCCTGTGCGGCGGCGGCGGCGCGGTCGAAAGCAGTCAGACCGGCGCTGGCGAACGCGCAGGCGATGAGAGAACGGCGATTGATGGGCTTCATCGAGGCTCCTGTCGCTTTTTAATAATCGCGATTTCCCGCCCAATGTAACGCGATTCCATCCGGCATAAAACTGAGGGCGCCTTCGTGGGGCAGATTGGTAATCTGCGGCCGATTGTCAATCGGCCAACCATAACTATCCGTACAATAAATGTACCGATGCCCTTCCTCACTCCGCCAAGCCGCGCCTTCCTCGGCGCCGTCTCCCAACTCGCCTATGCGAACCCGTTCCTGCCCGAGCGGGTGGAATTCGAACGCGCCGCGCTGGGGGATGCCTTCGTTGCCGGCGAGCCCGTCTGGAGCCAGCACGTGCGCGACCCCGAGCAGCCGCGCGCCAACGTTTACCGCATCGCCGAACGCGTCGAAGCGCTGGTGGATCAGCTTCAGGCTCGGCTCCGCGAGGGCGTGGAGACCCGGCCGCCGGACCTGGTGCTCTATGAAGACGCGGTTCTGCACATCCTCTATCAGCGTTACTACAGCCATTTTTTCGCAGCCGCTTTCGGACCCGCCGCCGCCCAAAGCGACCCCGCCCGATGGCGCTTCTACAACAACTTCCTGGCCGACTGGCGCCACTTCTTCCACATCGACGGCGTGCGCTTCCCCACCGGCCACGATCCCCGCCACACCTTCGCCTGCTTCCGCCAGATCCAGTGCGCTTTCGAGCAGGTGTTCCGCGACGTCATCGGCAGCTCCATGCCGGCCGCCCGCCTGCGCGCTTCCATCTGGCAGTCCATCTTCACCCACGATATCCGCCGCTACCGCCGCACGCTCTACGCGCGCATGGGCGAGTTCGCCACACTCATCACCGGCCCGTCCGGCACCGGCAAGGAATTGGTGGCGCGCGCCATCGCCCAATCCCGCTATGTCCCCTTCGACGAAGGGCGTCTCTCCTTCGCCGACGACTGCGGGTTCTTCCCCATCAATATCTCCGCCCTCTCGCCGACCCTGGTCGAATCGGAGCTGTTCGGCCATCGCCGGGGCGCCTTCACCGGCGCGGTGGCGGATCGCAAGGGGTGGCTGGAAGTATGTCCCGCGCTGGGATCGGTGTTCCTGGACGAGCTCGGCGACCTGGACCCTGCCATTCAGGTGAAGCTGTTGCGGGTCATCGAGACGCGCACCTTCCATCCCGTCGGGGACACCGCCGGCCGTCAGTTTCGGGGCAAGCTGATCACCGCCACCAATCGCGACCTGGCCGCGCTGATCGGCAAGGCGCGCTTCCGCGAAGACCTCTATTACCGCCTATGCTCCGACCAGGTGGTGACGCCCGCGCTAGCCGAGCAACTGGCCGATTCCCCCGCGGTTCTGCGCGAACTGGTCTTTTATATGTCTCGCCGCGTGGCCGGAGACGAAGCCGAAACGCTGGCGCGCGAAGTGCTCGACTGGCTGGCCGCCAACCTGCCGCCGGATTATGCATGGCCCGGCAACTACCGCGAACTCGAGCAGTGTGTGAAGAACGTGCTGATCCGCCGCAACTACCGGCCGTCCCGGCCCCGGGCACACACCCCTATCGAGCAATTCGCGCTGGATGCCCGCGCTGGACGCCTTTCCGCCGATGAGTTGCTCACCCGCTATGTCACAATCTCTTACAGCCGCACGGGCAGCTATGAAGAGACCGCCCGCCGCCTGGGCCTCGACCGCCGGACGGTGAAGGCGAAAGTCGATCGCGGCTTACTGGGCGAGATAGGTGCCGCGGCGTCTCCAAAACATGGGGAACGCGGCGGGAGGCTGGCAGGGGATGGGTGAGGATTTGGAGGCAGGACCAAAATGCGGGGGCCGCTCCGTGTGAGGAGTGGTTCGGCCCCCGGAATACACTGCTTGACTATGCGCTAGCGGTGACCGCCGCCGCCGTGGGAGCCGCCACCACCGCCGTGGGAGCCGCCGCCACCACTGCTGTGCGAGCTGCCGCCACCACTGCTGTGGACGCTGCCGCCGCTTGAATGGCTCACGCTACCGCCACTACGAGACGGGCTGGAGCGGTATCCGCCTCCGGCTGGGGCGGATCGATAGCTAGGCGTGCCGCGGCTTCCGCCGTACGACGGGCTCGCGCGGTATCCGCTGCTGCCACCATATGCCGGGCTTGAGCGATATGCGCTACCTGCACCATTGGTTCGGGCGGAGCCGTAGCTGCGCGCACCCTGGCTGGCGGTGGACCCCGTCTGGCCGAAATGATTCCAACCACCGGCTTGGGCTCCACTGGCCCGCGGAGCCGAATTATACCGCGACGCGGCCGACCCCGCATACGAGGATCTGGCGCTCGCCGCCGAAGCTGCGCCGTAGCGGCTATTGAGAGCACGGTTTGAATAGGCGACGCCCATCCGATGGCTGGCATTGTGCGCCCACACTCCGCCAACTCCGTATCCGCGGCCGCCGAAACCGTAATGATTGAAAAAGAACGGGTTCAGAAAGAGCCCGCGGCCGAACCAGTTAAATCCCCAGCCCCAGCCGCCCCATCCCAGGCCGCCGAAAAAGCCGCCAAGGTAAATGCCAGGGCCGAATCCATATCCAACTCCATAGCCGATGTCGAGATAATCCCACGGAGGATAATAGCCGTAGGCTGGCGGTCCCCAGATGTACTGGGGATTGTAGTAGGGCACGTAGACCACCTCGGGATTGGCGGGTTGAATGTCAATCGCCGACTGGTCTCCCTGCATCTCGGTGGTGACGGTCTGCTGTCCATTGGACCTGAGTTTGCCCGCGGCCGCGGCTCGGCCGCGCATCCGTTGCACGGCGTTCATCACGTCGGCCTGTTGTGCCAGGAACGCGTTGCCCAGATCGGTGGTCCAGCGAACGTCGGAGCTCAACCGGGTGAGCACGTCCGGGAAAACCACTAGAGCCTGAACACTGGGATCCCAATTCTGCTGGCGCGCGGCATCCACCAGTTGGGCGCCCTGGAGATTGGGGTTTTGCTGTAGCCACTGGGCCGCTTCAGCGATCTCCAGCGGATAGGTGGACGCAGCCATGATCTGGCTGAGCAGGCGATCCGGGTATAGCGCGACAGGCGCCACCAGGGTGTCCAACTGCTGCGGAGAAAGGAATTGCGCGGCACTTTGCGCGGGGGGCGCAGGCTGTTGAGAAAGCAACAGGCCGCCCGCCAGCAGCGGCGCACAGGCCAGGCACAATGCCCGGCGAACAGCCAACTGAATTCTAGTTCTCGTCATGATCCACCTCCCTCGGGTTTCACGCCCCTTTAGAAAGCACGCAGCGGACCAAACCGCAACGTGCTGACAACACTGACTTTTTGATGCGGGGCCTGCGGTGTACGATGGTTGAAAAGCACCGGCGCGGTGGATCGTGGCCGGGATCGTGGGGCGGGACTCCAGTCCTGCGGCCGACGTCCACGTCGGCCTGTTGGTTATTGCAGTGCTGGTGATTCGACACGCGAAGGGCGGGGCCTGGAGGCCCCGCGCAGACCTGGAGGTCCGCCCCACCAAAACCGGGCCGTCACCGCGGGGTTGGACTGGCCACGGCGGCCGCCACTTTCTCCGCATCCAGCGAGAGCGGGTCCGTAAGGACCATCTCGAACCTCCACCCGGCCCGCAGATAAAGATCGCCGCCACGGCGGCCGAGGATCACCGCCACGGCGGTCGCGGCCACGGCGCTCCCGGCCACTAATCCGATGATCGCACCCCTGCTGGGTCCGGGCATCGGTGGTGGAGAAAGCGTCGGGGGGGTGGATTGGAAACCCATGCCGCCCGAGGCTGCGGCCGGTGGATCGCCGGTTCGCAACAGTCCAGCCCGGGTGTCCGCAGTGGCGGCGGACAACGACACGGTGTAACCGTTGGAGAAGACCATATGGGTGAAGTGCATAGTGAACCCGGCATGCGAGCCGCGGCGGGTCACCTGATCGATAACCCCGTCCAGGTAGGTGCCGGAGGGAATCGCCACCGTGTTCAAAGCGGTCACGGGGAAAGCGGCTTCGGCGTGCACAGCGTCGCCGGGCCGTGCAGTTTTGGTCCCCAGAGGACTGGTTAGCCGTAACGGAACTTTGGTTCCCGCGGCGACGGTGATGGCGGGCGATCCGGCGGCGGGCGGCGCCGGTTCTTGCGCCAGGCAGCCTAGGGCTAAGGCTGTCGGCAGTGTTGCGAGGGCGAGCAGTCGCATGAGCTTGTCTCTCCGTTTTTGCGCGAGCGTCTCAGGGCTCGAAGCGCAGAGCGAAATTCCGATCCTTGAACTGAAGCAATTCCAATGAGAACGAACCGTCCGGATTAGTGCGCCATGCAGTCGTATTGGCGGGCGCATTTTTGCCTGTCGCGACCACCGTCGCGGGAACGGTGACAACCGGGTTCCCGCGCTTGAGAATCCGCACCTGGGCCGGCGGTCCCAGCCCTTCCCAGGCAATTTCGTAACTGCCGGAAGGCAGTGTCTGCCCGGCTTCGCGCGCGGGATGGACGAGGGCGAACGATTCTTTGTGCGCGGCGGGCGCTGAAATGGTCGCCGGAGGCCCGGGGCACGGAATTTGCGGGGATCCCGGAGTGCCGGGGATGTGGGTTCCCGGCGTGTCAGGCGTTCCCGGGATGGTGATGGACGGCATGCCGGGGCCGCCCGGTATGGTGGTAGAGGGCGTGCCTGGGGTGCCCGGAATATAAGTGTCCGAAGTCCCTGCCGTCGCGGGAATGGGGCGGCAGAGCGATGCCGATTTCCAATCCGACGGTTGGGGCGGCCGGGACACCCGCACCGCGGCTGCGACGGACCCCGCATCCAACGTCAGCGGCTGTTCCAAGACCATTTCGAACTGCGAGCCGTTGTCGAGCAAAACATCGCTGCGCGGCGCCACCAGCACATTCACCGTGGCGACGGCCGGGGGAAGCGCGACGGTGTAGCCGTTGGCAAAGACGATCTGCGAAAAACTAATCCGGAATTCAGCGTGTTCCGATCTCTGGCTGGGCCGAAACAGGATGTCGATGGTTCCCTTGACATAGGTGCCGGGCGGGATCGCCATGGCGCCGTTGACAGCCACGGGGAAAGTGGTCTCCGTGTAAACGGTCTCTCCGGGTTGGGCGGATTTGGCCCACACGGGACCAGTCAGGCCCAACATGATCCCGGTACCAGCGGGAATTGTCAGGGCCGGCTCTTGCGCCAGGCATCCCCAAACGGTGAAAATCCCAGCCACCAGAAGCAGCCGCATAAGTTGTTATTCCAATTCTCTTAAACGTGCGAAGGGCGTGACGGGTTACTGCGAATCAGTCAGTCAAGGCGTGGCGATGCGCCCGATCTTATTGCCATAATACTCCGTGAACCAGAGAGCGCCATCGGGGCCGGGTTCGACCACCATCGGGGCGGACGCCGGCGTGGGGACGAGATACTCCGTGATCGCGCCCGTGAGCGTGATGCGTCCGATCCGGTTGCCTGCGTGTTCGGTGAACCAAAGAGCGCCATCGGGGCCCACGGTGATATTGCCCGGCTGACTGCTGGGGGTGGGCACCGGGTACTCGGTGATGGCGCCGGCGGTGGTCATACTGGCGATCTTGTCGCCCGAATACTCTGTGAACCACAGCAACTGATCGGGGCCGGTAATGATGACGTTCGGGGCGCTGCTTGGGGTGGGGACCGTGAACTGGTTGGTGACCTCGCCAGCGGTGGTCATGCGTGCCACTTTGTTGCTGGTCCATTCGGTGTACCAGATCGCTCCATCGGGCCCCGCGCCGAGATCCCAAGGAGCCAGCGGCACACGATATTCGGCCAGCGTCCCATCGGTAGTAATGCTGCCGATCTTTAACCTGCCCCCGTGCTCGGTGAACCAAAGCGCTCCGCCGGGTCCGCTGACGATGTCCCAAGGGTCGTCACCGGGTTCGGGCAGCGGGAATTCGGTGATGGTCCCGTCCGTGGTGATGCGCCCGATCTTGTTGCCGCCGTTCTCGGTGAACCAAAGCGCGCCGTCCGGCCCCGCCACAATCCATACCGGCTTGCTGTCCGGCGTCGGAATAGGATACTCGGTGATGGCGCCCTTTGTTGTGATGCGCCCGATCTTGTTTCCATGCGCTTCGGTAAACCAGAGAGCGCCGTCCGGTCCCGGAGTGACGGAGAAGGGCAGGCTGGATTTGGTTGGAATGTCGTACTCCGTGACCGCTTGCGCAAGCGCCATAGCGGGCAGGCTAAATAGCAATGTGGCAAGCCACGCGACTAGCGGGATCCAGGGTTGCTTGGGGGGCGAAGGGGGCATCGGTTGGATTGAGGTTAGCACAATCAACCGAGATTTGCGAAGGCCCGTGATGGAATCGATCCCCGAGACCGCCAAGGCCTTGATGCTTCCGGCAAAATCGACAGACGCACGATTCGTGACATCCGCGCATTCAGTCATGGGAGGGCGCCAGCCAAGCGGGTTTTGCCCATAATCTCAATGTGACAACGGACCTGACCGGACGGGATTTCCCTCCAGCCCCGGAGGAGAGTAAAATAGGAACGAGCATGGCGAAGGAGTACATCGAGCGACGTGATGGAAACTACTATGTTGCCGCCACACGGATCTCCCTGGATTCGATTGTTCATGCATTCCGGCGTGGCGAATCCCCTGAAACCATCTGCCAGAATTTCGAGCTTCTGGGCCTCGAAGAGGTCTATGGCGCCATAGCGTACTACTTGGCAAATCAAGCCGACATCGATGCCTACCTGACTGCCCAAAGCGACAAGTGGGCTGAGGGAAAGCGCAACGCTGAACCGTTGCCGGCGAATTTGCGGGAGAGACTCACGCGGGCTCGGGAAGAGATGCACACGAGCCGGCTGTCGTGAAGGTTCGATTTCTCGCGGATGCCGATCTCAAAGAGCCATTGTGAGCGGAGTCTTGCGCCGGGAGCCGTCTGTGGATTTCCTGACGGCCAAAGCGGCCGGATTACGCGGCATGCGCGATCTCGATGTCTTGACTTTGGCCGCGGAACGTCAACGAGTGCTCGTTTCGCACGACGCAGGCACGATGCCGGCTCACTTCCATGCGTTCCGAAACGCGGGAAAGCACAGTTCCGGCGTATTCTTGATCCATCAGAAGCTGGATGTTGGGACAGCCGTCGACGAACTACTGCTCATCTGGATAGCATCGGAAGCGTCGGAGTGGGAAAACCGGCTGGAATGGCTGCCGCTCTGAGATGGCGCTTAGTTTAGCAGGATGCTGAAAAAGGCTCTCACAGGCTGAAGCCTGTGCCACCAACCGGTGGCACAGACTTTAGTCTGTGGCCCGAATGAGCGATGTTTATCCTTTTTCAGCATCCTGTTAGCTTAGGCCGCGTTGGGGAACGCACCTAAGCGCGTGCGGGCGCGGCTCAGTCAATTCTTCCCCCTCCTCGCAGCGGCTCTCCCGTACATCCGGCGTTACGATAGGAGAGAAGCCCCATCGCCCCTTCTCCACCCAACTTGCATTTCCCCCCAGCCGCGGTACAATGGTCCTTGGAGTGTCGAACCAGATGAGTGGGCGAAAGCCCACTTTTTTGTTGGGGCGTGGATCGAAACGGACATGAAGCCGGCAATATCGTCACGCATCGAGGAGATCGCCGAACGGGTGGCGGGCTCCGAAGGCATTGAAGTCGTCGAAGTGGAAGTCAAAGGCGGCGGGAAAAACCAGTTTGTGCGCATTTCTATCGATAAGCCCGAGGGCGTAACCCACGGCGATTGCGAGCTGATCTCGCACCAGGTCGGGACCATTCTGGACGTCGAGGATGTGGTGCCCGGCCATTACACGCTGGAGGTCAGTTCGCCGGGCCTCGAGCGCAAGCTGCTCAAACCGCGCGACTACGAGCGGTTCCAGGGGAAGAAGGCCAAGGTCACCTTGCGCGCGCCGGTCGAAAACCAGCGCCATTGGGAGGGTACCCTGGCGGGCTTCACCGATGGCGTGATCAGTTTGGAAGCCGCCGGCCGCGAGATCCGCTTCCCGTTCGAACAGGTGGAAAAGGCGAATTTGAAGTTTGAGTGGTAAACCCCTCCTCGCCATCGGGTTAACAATCCAGGGACAGAATAAGAAGAGGAACACTTTGGAAACGATTTTTCAGTCCATCGAGATACTGAGCAAGGAAAAGGGAATCGATCCGCAGATCGTTCTGGACGCCGTCAAAGACGCCATGCTGATCGCCGCGCGCAAGCACTTCCGCACCACGGAGGACTATATCGCCGAGTTGCACGAAAAGACCGGCGCCTTGCAGTTGTTCGCCGTCAAGAAGGCGGTCGAGGCCGTGGAAGATCCGGCCAAGGAAATGACCCTGGCCGAAGCGCGCCGCATCAATCCGGAAGCCGAGATCGGCGCGGAGATCCGCATTCCCAAGAAGACCGACTTATTGGGCCGTATCTCGGCGCAGACCGCCAAGCAGGTGATTTTCCAGAAGGTGCGCGAGGCCGAGCGGGAAACGGTCTTCAACGAGTACTCCGGCCGCACCGGCGAGCTGGTCAACTGCACCATAAAGCGGGTGGAAGGTCCGGATTACATCCTGGATCTGGGCAAGACGGAAGCGCGCTTGCCCAAGAAGGAGCAGTCCCGCCTGGAAAGTTACAGCGTGGGCGATCGCGTGCGTTGTGTCATCCGCGTGGTGGACAAGTCCAGCAAGGGGCCGGGCGTGGTGGTCTCGCGCGCCGCGCCGGAGTTGGTGATGCGCCTGTTCGAGCAGGAGGTTCCGGAGATCTACGACAGCACCGTGACCATCAAGGGCTGCGCGCGGGAAGCCGGCGAGCGCACCAAGATCGCGGTGCAGAGCCGCGACCGGGACGTGGATAGCGTGGGCGCTTGCGTGGGCATGAAAGGCATGCGCGTGCAATCCATCATCCGGGAGTTGCGCGGGGAGAAGATCGACATCATCGAATACTCCGAGGATGCGGTGACATTCGCCACGCACGCATTGAGTCCGGCGAAGATCAGCCGCGTGACCATCGTCGACGCGCTCGAAAAGCACATGGAAGTAATCGTGGACGATTCGCAGCTTTCCCTCGCCATCGGCAAGAAGGGCCAGAACGTCCGCCTGGCCGCCAAGCTGCTTGGGTGGAAGGTGGACATCAAGAGCGAAGAGGAGAAGCGCCAGGAGGTGGAGTCAGCCATGGCCGCCCTGGTGAATCCGCCGGAGCCGGTGTCCGCGTTGATCGCATATGGCTTGAGTGAAGAACTGGCCGGGAAGCTGGCGGGAGCCGGCGTGAGCGTGATCGATAAGCTGGGCGGCATGACGCCGGAGCAGTTGCAGGAGATTCCGGGCATCGATCCGGAAATGGTGGAGAGCATCCGGGATTCGGTGACCGGTTATTACAGCCAGTTTGAAGAAGCCGCCCCGGCGGCCGAGGACGAAGCCCCAGCCGAAACCGAGGCCGAAATCCCAGTCGGTGAGCCGCTTGCGGCGGAGACCGTCCTGGAGCCCGAGGTGGAGGCCGCCGCTGAATCCGGCGCGGAATCCGCCGCGGAGAGCGAGGTGGAAACCGCGGCGGCCGTCGAAGCCGGGGTGCCGCAAGACATCGAGATCGCGGGCGAGTCTGATACCATAATAGACTCGGGGCGCGTTTCTCACGACGAGTCGCAAGACAACGGTTCGCAAAACGAGTGAGGTGTGTCTCGCAAGATAGTTTTGTCTCTATGAACAAGATTCGCATTAATGAGCTGGCTCGGGAGCTGGAGGTCAAGGCGCACGAGATTCTGGACAAGCTCCCCGAGCTGGGCGTGACCGAGAAGAAGACCCACTCCAGCTCGATCGACGAAGATGTCGCCATCAAACTGCGGCGGATCTTCGGCCATGAAGTTCCCGAGGAATACGCGGAACCGGAAGCGCGCGGCGCCACGCCTCCGGTGCCGCCGGCCCCGGCAGTGGAGACGTCGCCGGCCGCGGAAGCTGCGCCGGTTGGCTTGGTGGGCCAGCCGTTCGCCCCCGCTGCCCTGGTAGAGCAGCCGTCTGAGCCGGCTGCCGGAAAGGCCGCGCTGGATCGTCCGGCAGGCCGCCCGGCGCATCCCATTCGTCCGCCATTGGCGGGCAGTTCGCCGGCAGGCGTTCAGCCCATCGCGCCCGCGGCCCCCCGCCCCGCGCCCGCACCTCCGCCTGCGATGCCCCCGGCTGCGGTGATTGCGCCCGGCCGCCCGACGCCGCCCATGGTCCGGCCCGTTCCGCAACCGCGGCCAGGCCAGGTGTTGTCCGGACCGCGTCAACCGATGCCGCCCGGCGTCAACGAACCGCTCTCTCCATCGGCTCCCATTATCACCAGGCCCGGTGTGGCGGCGCGCGCGCCAGTCGCGCCGGTATCGGCGGGCCCCGCCCCAGCGGCGGCACCCGGCGTTCCCATGCCCTCCGCGCCCAGACCGCCTGCGCGCCCGCTTGCCGGACAGCCTGCCGCGCGTCCCGTAGTGCCGCCGCGTGCGGACTTGGCGGCCAAGCTGAGCCAGCCCCGCGCTGCTGCGCCCGGCATGCCCGCGCCTTCCGCGCCGGGCCGTCCTCTCAGCCCTGGCCCCCCGCGGCCGCAGAGCGCTCCAGCCCCGGGACAACCCATCTATCGAGGGCCCCTCCGTCCGGGCCAGCCCGCCGTCCTCCGCCAAGGTCCAGGTGCTCCGGGTGTCCGTCCAGGCAGCCCCATGCGCCCCGGTGGTGGGCCGCGCCCCATGCATCCCACCACGTCGCGTCCTCGGGGTATGGAACCCGCCGTCGCGCCGCCCCCGCCAGATCAGCAGCGCCGCCCCGGCAGCAATCGCGGCCGCCCGCAACAGCGCGATCGCAGCGCGGAACCGGAAGAGAAGATTCTGCGCCCTTCGACGCGCCGTCAGGCCTCCTCCGGGCCGCCTCCGGTCAGCCGCGAGATCACCGTTACCGAAGGCATCACGGTCAAGGAACTTTCCGAGAAGCTGGATGTCAAGGCCGGCATCGTCATCAAGAAACTGATGGACCGCAACATTCTGGCCACCATCAACCAAACCCTGGATTCCAAGCTGGCGACCGAGATTGCGCGCGAGTTCGGAGCCTCCACCAGCACCATCACCTACGAAGAGGAATCCCAGCAAAAAGTGGAGGTCGCCGAAGAGCAGAAAGACCTGCTCAAACGGGCCCCCGTGGTCACCATCATGGGCCACGTGGATCACGGCAAGACTTCCTTGTTGGACGCTATCCGGGAAGCCAACGTGGCCGGCAAAGAGGCTGGCGGGATTACCCAGCACATCGGCGCGTATTACGTCGAGAAAGACGGCCGCAAAGTGGTCTTCATCGACACCCCGGGCCACGAGGCGTTCACTCGTATGCGCGCCCGCGGCGCCAAGGTAACCGATATCGTCGTGCTGGTAGTGGCGGCCGATGACGGCGTGATGCCCCAAACGCTCGAAGCCATCGACCATGCCCGCGCGGCCAAGGTCCCCATTGTGGTGGCCATTAACAAGATCGACAAGCCCGACGCGCAGCCCGAACGCATCAAGCAGCAACTCGCCGACCGCGGCTTATTGGCCGAGGATTGGGGCGGCGATACGGTGACCGTGCCCGTCTCCGCGAAGATGAAGATTAACCTGGATCTGCTGCTGGAGATGATTCTGCTGGTGGCCGATCTTCAGGATCTCAAAGCCAATCCGGCCCGCCCGGCTTCGGGCAATGTGCTGGAAGCCAAGCTGGATCGGGGCCGCGGCCCGGTCGCCACCGTGCTGGTGCGCAACGGTACGCTGCGCGTGGGCGACTATTTCATCTGCGGCGCGGTCTTCGGCAAGGTGCGCGCCATGCTGAACGACCGCGGCGAACCGATTCGCGAGGCCGAGCCTTCCACGCCCGTCGAAGTGTTGGGGCTGGAGTCCATGCCCGAAGCCGGCGACGATTTCCAGGTAGTAACCGATACCGCCAAAGCCAAGCAGATCGTGCTTTTCCGCGAAGCCAAAGTGCGCGAAGCCACCCTGGCCAAAAGCAGCCGCATCACCCTGGAGATGTTGCACAAGAAGCTGGCGGCGGGCGAAGTCACCGAACTGCCCATCATCCTCAAGGCCGACGTGGGCGGCTCCGCCGAAGTGCTCAGCGATACGCTGCAGAAGCTGTCCAACGATAAGGTCAAGATTCGCGTGCTGCGCTCCGGCGTGGGCGCCATCAACGAGTCCGATGTGCTGCTGGCTTCCGCCTCGGATGCCATCATCATCGGCTTCAACGTGCGCCCGGAACGCAACACTACGGCTTTGGCCGAGCAGGAAAAAGTGGATATCCGGCTGCACACCATCATTTACAACCTGACCGACGAAATCAAGAAGGCCATGACCGGCCTGCTGGAGCCGGTGTACAAAGAAGTCTACCGGGGCAAGGCCGAGGTGCGCGACACTTTCCGCATTACCAAGGTCGGCAACGTGGCCGGATGCCAGGTGCAGGATGGCTCCATCACGCGCGACAGCGAGGTGCGCCTGCTGCGCGACAACGTGGTGGTGTATACCGGCAAGATCAGTTCGTTGCGCCGCTTCAAGGACGACGTCAGCGAAGTGAAGAGCGGCATGGAGTGTGGCATCACGCTGGAGAACTACGGGGATATCAAGCAGAACGATATCATCGAAGCGTTCGTCACCGAGCGCGTGGCCACCGAAGTATTCGCCTGAGGCGCCGTGGCCACGATCGGTGTGCTGACGCTCGAAATCGTGCTCGAAAACTCGCACTCCTTGAAGGACAAGCGCCACGTGGTGAAGAGCCTGAAGGACCGGCTGCGCGGCAAGTTCAACGTGGCGGTGGCGGAGATCGACTGTCAGGATCTGTGGCAGCGGGCAGTGCTGGCGGCGGTGACCGTTTCCTCCGATCACGACCACGCCCAAAAGGTATTGCAGTCGGTCGAAGACGAAGCGTCCGCGCTGCTGGGCGCGGAACTGGCCGGAGCGACTGTCGAATGGATGTGAAAAAGCGGTGGCTGGTGGGCGGTGGCTGGTGGCTGGTTGTTGTGCTTCGCCACCAACCACTAGCCACTAGCCACCGTCCACGGGTTTCACATGGATGAGCATCGTTCCCGCCGGGTTTCCGTAGCCGTCAGGGAGGAACTTTCCGAGATCGTCGGGTTTGAGCTTTCCGATCCCCGCCTGGCCTTGGTGGATGTTACAGACGTGACCGTGAGTCCGGACTCGCGCCACGCCATAGTCAAGGTCGCCCTGGGCGGAGACGAGCACGAGCAGCACCAGGCCATGGCCGCCCTGGAGCATGCGCGCAATTACCTGCGGCATGAGCTGGCCAGCCGGTTGAACCTCAGGAGGATTCCCGAGCTGCATTTCGAGCCGGACCACTACCCCGACGCCGCCACGCGGGTCGAGATTCTGTTGAAGAGGGCGAAAAAAAAGCGTGCGTCTACGGAAAATCAGCCCTAAAGTCAAACAAACTGTGGTAGTTTTGTTTTTGTTGACGGTGGGGCGGTCCGCTTGGCCTGCCCAGGCCGGCCGGGAGCTTTTGCGCTTGGAACAGAGCGCCGAGGCCATGGGCTCCGCCTATTCCATAGCCGTCTACGGTTACGACCGGGATCAAATGGAGGCGGCCGTCGAGGCTGCCTTCGACGAAGCGCGGCAACTGGACAGTATGCTCTCCAACTATAAGCCCGACAGCGAGTGGAGCGAGGTGAACCGTGAGGCTGCCCGCCACCCGGTGCGCCTCTCGCCCGAGCTGTTCCAGTTGCTGGCCGACTGCCAGGAATACAGCCGCCAGAGCGAAGGGGCCTTCGATATCTCGGTCGGGCCTCTGATGAAGGTCTGGGGCTTCTACAAAGGAACCGGCCACCTGCCGCACCGCGCCGAGGTGATGGCGGCCATGGCGAGCGTCGGCTACCGGCACGTGCATCTGGACCCCGCTGACCAGTCCATCAGCTTCGACCGGCCGGGCGTGGAACTGGACCCCGGCGGCATCGGCAAAGGCTACGCCGTGGACCGCATGGTCGACGTGTTGAAGCGCAAGGGCATCGCCATCGCGTTGGTGGCGGCCTCCGGCAGCAGCATATACGGACTGGGCGCGCCCCCCAACGAACCGCGCGGTTGGCGCATCACCATCCGCGACCCTCGCAATCAGCGCTCCAGCGCAGCCGAGGTTTTCTTGAAGAACGAGTCGATGTCCACCTCCGGCAGCTATGAGAAGTTCTTTCGCGCCGAAGGTCATGTTTACAGCCACATTATGGACCCCCGCACCGGCTATCCGGCGCCGGGCATGTTATCGGTTTCGCTCATCACCCCGCGCACCATCGACAGCGAGGCGTGGGCCAAGCCATTTTTCATCAATGGCCGCCAGTGGGCGGAGAAACATAATCCCCACCGATTTCGCGCTTTCTTTTGCGAAGACAGGACGGAACAGCCATGCGCGTGGCTCCCATGACAAGCCGCTTTTTGGATGCGTGCAAGCGCAGACCTACCGATGTTCGCCCCGTATGGTTCATGCGCCAGGCGGGCCGCTATCTGCGCCAATACCGGGAGATCCGGTCGAAGCACGGCATCCTGGAAATCTGTAAGCGGCCGGACCTGGCCGCCGCGGTGACCCTGCAACCGGTCGAAATACTGGACGTGGATGCTGCCATCATCTTCGCCGACCTGCTCTTGCCCGTGGAGCCCATGGGCTTGAAGCTGCGCTTTGCCACCGGGGAGGGACCGCGTATCGATAATCCGGTCCACACCAACGCCGATGTGGACAGCCTGTCCACGGCCAATACCGACGATCTGGGCTATGTCGGAGAAGCCATTCAGGGCGTGGTGCGCGCGCTGGCGGGCAAGGTGCCGGTGATCGGGTTCGTGGGCGCGCCGTTTACCCTCGCCAGCTATATGATCGAAGGCGGCGCGTCGCGCAATTACATCCGCACCAAGCGCATGATGTATTCCGACGAGATCCTGTGGCGCCGGCTGATGGGCAAGATCGTGGACGTGCAGGCCCCCTTCGCCAGCCTGCAGGTGAGCGCCGGCGCGCGCTGCATCCAGGTCTTCGACAGTTGGGTGGGCGCGCTGGGCCCCGACGATTACGTGCGCTTCGTGCAGCCCTATTCGCGCGCACTGATCGAGCGCATCCGCGCGACCGGCGTGCCGGTGATCCACTTCGGCACCGGCGCTTCGGGATTCTTCCGTGAGCTGCACGCGGCTGGCGGCGACGTGATGGGCGTGGACTGGCGCGTCAATATCGACCAGGCCTGGACGGACATCAGCTATCGCTCGGCGGTGCAAGGCAACCTGGACCCGGTGGCCCTGTTCGCGCCGCTGCCGGAGCTGAAGATGAAGATCGCCGAACTGCTGAAGCGCACCGGGACGCGGCCAGGTCACATTTTCAACGTGGGCCACGGCATCCTGCCGGAGACGCCGGTGGAGAACGTGAAGGCCTGCGTGGAGATGGTGCGCGAGTTCAAGCTGTAGTTTAGGCCTTCTGGCCCATCTTATTCTCCCGCCGCCTCGCGTTCGAGGGCTTCATGCAAAAGGCTCTGGAGATAAGCCTCAGAGCTCAGGCCCTTCCTGGCCGACAGCCGCTCTGCACGGTTGACGTCGGATCGCGGTATTTGAATCGTGATGCTCTCTAATTTTCGCGCATCCCGGAGCACTCGCGGCGCCGTTCCCCGCCTGGCCGTTCCTCCCTGGATGGCCTCAACCAGATTCTCCTCAACTACATCCATGTGGTTGTCCCACCACGCCGCTTCTTCAGCTTCAGTCGAGAACTTGGGAACGATGAGTTTCTTCATGTCAACAACCCTTTGGCACGCAAATAAACCTCTCGCGCTCTCCTTCCAACGGCCCGTGCGGTGACGATTCGTAGAGCGTCGGTCCGCACCGTCCAGACCACCATCAGGACCCGGTACTCGTCCGTGTGCCCGAGCGCCGTCCAGCGTTCTTCGCCGCCGACGACTTCATAGTTCATGTCCAGCGGATCGTTCCGGATGGCCTGCTCCGCTTCTTCGGGCTTGACGGAATGACGGGCAATGTGTTCGGCGTTGGCTTGGTCCCAATCGAACCTGACGTCATCGTCCGCCACTTGCTTCTAGTATACGGCTGCCGGCGGCACCGCGCACCGCTCAGTTAGGACCGCCGGACGCGTTGAGCTTATCGGGGCAACGAGGCGCCCGGTGGGCGCGCTGGGCACCGACGATTACGTGCGCTTCGTGCAGCCCTATTCGCCGGTGATCCACTTCGGCACCGGAGCTTCGGGATTCTTCTGCGAACTGCACGCGACCGCCGGCGACGTCGGGGAGTGGACCGGTGCGTCAATATCGACCAGGCCTGAACGGACATCCGCTATCGCTCGGCGGTGCAAGGCAACCTGGACCCGGTGGCCCTGTTCGCGCCGCTGCCGGAGTTGAAGATGAAGATCGCCGAACTGCTGAAGCGCACCGGTACGCGGCCCGGCCACATTTTCAACGTGGGCCACGGCATCCTGCCGGAGACGCCGGTGGAGAACGTGAAGGCCTGCGTGGAGATGGTGCGCGAGTTCAAGCTGTAGTCGGACAGGACTCGGGCCTGTCCTCTTGCCTGTCACCGATTTGTCTCGAGCCTACTTCTTCTTGAGCTCGTCGACGTCTTTTCGCAGGCGCGCCACTAGCAAGGGACACTATCGGAAGCCCGTTCTGCACCCAACATCTACCCGGCCTCCGCCGGTTATACTCAAGGTATGAAAACCGCCGTTTCCATTCCGGACGATGTCTTTGCGGGCGCAGAGCGGCTGGCCAAGCGCACCAGGAAATCTCGCAGCCGGTTGTTCAGCGATGCCGTTAGGGAATACCTGGCGCGGCACGCGGCCGAGGAGGTCACCGAGACTATGAATCGGGTCTGCGCCGGGTTGGAGCGCTCAACGGATGAATTCACTTCTGCGGCCGCCCTCCGCACTCTGGAGAGAACCGAGTGGTGATCTCACAGGCCGAGGTCTGGTGGGCCGATCTGCCCGCTCCCACCGGATCTGGGCCGGGGTTCAGAAGGCCCGTCGTCGTAGTCCAGGGCGATGCGCTGAACCGCAGCCGGATCGCTACTGTCGTTTGCGTTCCGCTGACCAGCAATCTTCGCTGGGCAGACGCACCGGGCAACGTCTCTCTTCCGGCACGCGTTACTGGGCTGCCGAAGGATTCCGTGGCGAACGTCTCTCAAATCGTGGCTCTGGATAGGGACCTTTTGACCGAGCCCGCAGGCAAGCTTCAGCGTGCAAAGCTGGAGTTGCTATTGGCAGGGATTGACGTCGTGCTCGGAAGGTAGGCCAGGCACCAACCCGGACCACCTCGCATAAGCCACGCTTCCGCACCAAGCGCGTGATGTATTCCGACGAGCTTCGCCAGCCTGCAGGTGAGCGCCGGGGCCGCGTTATCCAGGTCTCCGAAAGTTGGGTGGGCGCGCTGGGCCCCGACGATTACGTGCGCTTCGTGCAGCCCTATTCGCCGGTGATTCACTTCGGCACCGGAGCTTCGGGATTCTTCCGCGAACTGCACGCGGCCGCCGGCGACGTCGTGGGAGTGGACCGGTGGGTCAATACCGACCAGGCCTGAACGGACATCCGCTATCGCTCGGCGGTGCAGGGCAACCTGGACCCGGTGGCCCTGTCCGCGCCGCTGCTGGAACTGAAGATGAAGATCGCCGAACTGCGCTGTAGGGACCGATCTTGAGCCGCCTGAAAGCCGTCCCCAGAAGGGACCCCGGGCATTATTGCCCGCCCTCCGTCCTGAGCCGATTAACCATCGGCAACTAACTTAAGCGCAATTGCCAGCCGACCCTCCTGCCGACTATGCTTAGGTTGCGATGAGGGTCCCCATCAATCTCCACGCCCGCGAACGCGGTCATGCCGTGCTGGAAACAGCGCTGCTGCTGCCTTGGGTCTTGTTTCTGTTCGTCGGCGCCTTCGATTTCGGGTTTTATAACTATGCGCTGATCAGTACTCAAAATGCCGCGCGCGTAGCGGCTTGGTACACATCGCAGAGCAAGTCTACCGCTACCGACGCCGCCACCGCCTGCACTTACGCGCTGGCGGAACTTCAAGCGCTGCCTAATGTTGGCACAACCGTGACGACTTGCAGCGCGTCGCCCGTGGTGGTCACCGCGACCCAGGTGACCGGCGTCGATAACGCGGAGGCCACGCAGGTTAGCGTAACCTACACCAGCCCCCAATTGATACCCATACCCGGCGCCTTGCCCGGCAAGTACACATTTGACCGGACGGTCCAGATGAGGTTGGTCACGCAATGAACAAACGGCGCCGGTCGAGGGGCAGTACGGTCCTGGAGTTCGCGCTGGTGGGCGTCCCGATGATCCTTGTTTTCGTCTCGATCGTCGAGATTGGGCTTGCCATGTGGACTTATACGAGCCTTGCATACACCGCTAAGGAACTTAACCGCTACATCGCGGTTCATGGCAAGCACTGCTCTAGCGGCACCAACAACTGTGCCCTTACGGTGGGCGATGTGGCGACGGCTGCCGAAAGCTATGGCATGGGCCTGAGTTCCAGCACGCTCAATCTGACCTTGACTTCGCCTAGTACGACCTACAACTGCAACCCGGTGTCGAGTTGCACGTCCAACAGCAACGCGTGGCCGCCGGTTGCCGACAGCACGGTGGGCACCCTGATCCAGGTCAAGCTGCAATACCAGGTCAACACGGTGTTGCCGGTGATGTGGCCGGGGTCCGCGCCGGCCAATTACGGAGGTTACAACTTATGGGCATATTCGGCACAGCGAGTCTTATTCTGAGGGAGTTATGCGACTAAAACACGGACGCGAGCGAGGGCAGGTGCTGCCGCTGGCTACGCTTTTGATCTTCCTTCTGTTGGGCATGATCGGATTTGCCACGGAGACCGGGCTGGCGTTCTACACGCGGCAGCAGGCGCACGCCGCCGCGGAATCGGCCGCCATGGCCACCGTACTGGCAGCGATGTCCAGCGTCAGTGGAAACTCGGTTACTTGCAGCGGGTCGGGAACCTCCGGGACGCAGTGCTCATCTACGGCCACTGCGTGCACCTCGTCTCCCAGCAGCCCGCCCAAAACCAACCTGGACAACGGCTGTCTCTTCGCCAAACAGAATGGCTTCGCCGTGGCAACCGGTACAACCGTCAAAATCACCGCGAACAATACCACCCCCGCGCCGGGCAATCCGAATGTTGCGGTGATCTACTGGGCGCAGGTGTCCGTCGCCACCCGCCAGGTGCAATTGTTCTCCGAACTCTTCAGCCATTCGGGCCTGGCCACCGGCGCGCTCGCCACCGCCGCTCTGGTTTCCAACGGCGCTCCGACCGGCTGCATATACGTGCTGAACGCAGTCGCCCAGAGGGCCTTAGACGTAGAGGGATCGGAAGTCCAGACTACCTGCGGAATCTATGTCAACTCCAGCGCCACCGTGGCTCTGTATATCGGCGGTAATCCGCCGGGCGGGGCGGGCAGCCCTGCCATATCGGCCAGTTCCATTGCCATTGTCGGAAATTACCAGAACGGCGGCCAAGGTACCCTCGTTCCCAACCCCCTCACCGGTCAGACGGCAGTCACCGATCCGCTGGCTAGTCTCCCGGAGCCCACCGCGGGATCTTGCACCGCAACCAACTACAATTTCAGCCAGGGCACTACCACGCTTTACCCCGGCACCTATTGCGGCGGTATCCACATTAGCGGCGGCAACGTGACCTTTTCGGCCGGCCAATACATCATGCAGGGCGGCGGCCTGACGATCGATAGCGCCAGCACTACGGTCACCGGCTCGGGGGTTTCCTTCTACAATACGTCTAACAGCAGCTACTCATACGGCACGTTGACCATCAGCGGGCAGCCCAATGTGACTTTTAGCGCTCCTACATCCGGCACCTACCAGGGTATATTCTGGTTCACCGACCGGTCTGAGACTTCCACCAGTCAAAACCAGATCAACGGGGCGACGACCGCCTCCATCCAGGGCACCATCTATATGCCTTCGGTTCCGCTGCTATATACGGGAGAAAGCTCTACCGGCACCTATACGGGGTTAGTCGTGAACACGCTGGAGATAAACGGCTCGACAAACTTCAAGCAGGATCCTACGGGCCAGTACACGGGACTTAGCGGCGGCGGCGTTGCGGCGTTCCTGATCCAGTAATAGCCGCTCTCTCCTGCGGAACCAATCTGCGTAGCATCGCCTTGGAGTGCGTCCGAAATCCTGGAAAGTATTCAGACGCCCGTGTGGGGCGGCCAATCCTGGCCGCAGCCGCCTTTTAGGCGGCCTGAGCCGGCTGAAAGCCGGCTAGCTAATTGCAAACTGACCCACTACCATCGGGTCGATGTAATTCGCCAGGTTGTGCCATGGGGGATGGCGCATTTGGCGTACACTGCCACCAACGGGAAAAGCTCCCGGGGCCCTTCGTGGTTCTCCTGCCGTTCCTGCTGCTTCCCCTCTATCCGGGCATCACTGTTGGGACAGGATCATTAGCGAGTACGGGCCGATGGTGAGTGTGCCGCTATAGGGCATACCGGAATACGGGCCGCCCTTGGCTTGCAAGGATGGGGAGCCTGTGCCGGAGAATGTGCTGCTGTAGGCCTTGCTGTCGCTATTGAAGCGCGTGATCCAGGTTCCCGAGGCGGGGAATCCCACCTGCATGCCGGTTTCGGCGTTGCCGGTGAAGTTGGCCACCACGATCGCGATACCGGGCGTTTGCGAATCGTATCGCTCGTAGGCGATGAACTTGTTGGTGTTGTCCACCTGGTAGATATTCAGGCCGTCGCCGGTCAGGTTGGGCGTATGGCCGGATTGGTTTTTGCGCGCGGAGGCCAGCGCGCCCCACAGCTTCCGGATGCCCGCAAATTGGGTGGCCAGATTCCACTGAAGCGGCTGGTTATAAATGAGCGGTTCGTTTTCCACGAACTCCTGGCCCTGGAAGATCATCGGGACGCCGGGCGAGGTGAAGAGAATACCCGCGCCGAGGGTGCTTTTCTTGAGCGAAAGCCAGCTTGTAGGAGCGCTCGGGTCTATCAGCGTGGTCAGGCGCTGGCCGCCATCTGTCACTTCATTGTGCGATTCGGTATAGTTCAGGTTCTCGGTGTACAGATTGTTGAACGCCTGACCGATGGCGCTGGCGACCAGGTTCATGTCGACACTGGAGTCGCTGGTTTGGGTCAGTTGCGCGCGCATGTTCGCGACGAAGTTACCGTTCCACTGGCTGGCGAATCCGGCGCCGGATTGGGAGATGGGCGCGGTGACCGAAGCGTTGCCGGTCAGGTCTTCGGCGATGGCGATGGAAGCGGGGTTCTGCGCGGCGTTTTGAGTGTTGCCGTTTTCGAGCAGGGTCCAGCCATCGGGCAGGTAAGTACCGGTCCCGCTATCGGTGTTGTAGATATTGGAGACGGAGTCCCAACGGTATCCATCGATGCGGTATTCCTGGTTCCACATGGTGAGCGACGCCAGGATGTATTGGGCGACGTTGGAGCTGGAGTAATTGGGGCGGGGACCGAAGGGGGAATTCCAATCGGCCTCGTCATAAAAATAAATGCCGCCGGGATACCCGGTGGTGTGCCAGCCGTCGAAATCGTCGGTGGTGAGGTCCCAGGGTCCCCAGTGATTGTGGACGATGTCGAGGATGACGGCCAGACCGGCGGTGTGGGCGGCGTCGACGAAGGCTTTGAAGTTATCGGGACCGCCGTAGATTTCATTCTGGACGGCGTATTGATCGCTGGGGCCGTAGCCGATGTTGCCGGGCGGGTTTTCCACGACAGGCATCACTTCCACGGCGTTGAAGCCGAGCGAAGCGACCAGCTTGAGCTTGCCGATGGCGGTTTGAAAGCTGCCCTGTTTGCCGCCGTTGCCCGCGAAGGTGCCGATTTCCATTTCGTAGATCGCGAGGTTGACTAGGGGCGGCGCGGTGAAGGGCGGGCTTTGCCATTGATAGGCGGTGGTGTCGTAGACGATGGAGTTGCCGTCGTTGTAATTGGCTTCGGTGACCACGCGGCAGTTGGGATCGCGGCGGGTGACGGTAGCGAAGCCGGGGCTGGAGATCACGTAACGGTAAGTCTGGCCGGCGACTGCGCCATCGACGTCGTTGGACCAGTTGCCATCGCCCTCGGAGACCAGCGGATTTGCGGTGGTGGACCAGTTGTTGAAGTCGCCTTCGACGGTGACGGTGGTGGCGTCAGGGGCCCAGACGCGGAAGGTGACGCCGCCGGGGAACGGGATGGATCCCATGCCGGGCTGGCTGCCTTGGGCGAAGAGAATGGCGGCGGCAGAGAAGAGGAGTGCGAGGACTTTCTGGGACACGGTAAGGCCATATTATACGACAGGCTCGCGTCGGCGGGTCATCTTGTGGGGCGGGCATTCTGCCCGCAGCCGGCTCTTAGCCGGCCTGGCCGCCTAAAAAGGCGGCTGCGGCCAAGATGGGCCGCCCCACGTCAGCCCCGTTAATGCCAACTCGCCGCGACAACTCACACGCGCCAGAACCAGCCGCGGCGGTACATGCCGTACGCGATCAGCCACAACAGCGCCGTGTAGGCCATTGCGTAGAGCAGCGACGCGTTCATAGGCGAGGCCAGCGGCACAAACACGGCGCGATACAGCGGTCCCCGCCAATGCAGCGCTCCGAGCGCTTCATCCAGCAACTCGGAAATCATATAGACCGTGATGGCGTTCATACCCATGATGGTCAGCGGCTTCACGGCGCGCTTGAACCCGCGGATATCCACCAGCCAGAGGCAAATGGCGAAGACTACGAAGTCCAATCCCGCCATGAGCAGCGCATACGAGCTGGTCCAAAGCTTCTTGTTGATCGGCAACCAGATGGAGGCGACCAGTCCCAGAGCGATCAGGACGGCGCCGCTCCCCAACAGCCAGGCGGCGCGCGTGGAGAGTTGGCGCCGCATGCGTAGAATGTGGCCCGCCAGGATGCCAAATAGGGCCGTGGCGATGGCCGGGATGGTGCTGACGATGCCTTCCGGATCCCAGGCCTTGGTGCCTGCATAGTTGTGGCTGCCCAACACGATCCGGTCGATATAGTTCGCTAAGTTGTGCCCCACGGCGAGGTCGCCGGCGCCATAGCCGGGAACCGGAACCAACTTCATGAGGAGCCAGTAACTCGCAAGAAGAGACCCGATCCAGATAAGTTGGCCGCGCACGCCCGTGGTCAGATAAATAACCGAGGCGATCAGGTAACAGATGGCAATGCGCTGCAAAACGCCGAGCCATCGCTGTGTCGACAGGCTGAACGGATAGGCGTAGACCACCAATCCGAGCATATACAGAATCGCGGCCCGCCGCAGCACCTGCGCGAACAAATGCCCGCGCGCATCGCCCGCCGCCATGCGCTTGCCGAGCGAAAGCGTGATAGCGACGCCCACGATCCACAAGAACGAGGGGAAGATCGTGTCGGTCAACGTCCAGCCGTTCCACTCGGCGTGTTGCAGCTGTCCGTAAGTGTGCGCGCCGTCGCCAGGGGTATTGACAAGCACCATGAGCGCCATGGTGGCGCCGCGGAAGACGTCCAGCGAGACGAGTCGCGTCGCGGTAGGTTGTGCCATCCGATCCATGTATGCAAGGTAGCAGAAATTCGTAGGCATTCCGCCGGGCATGCCGGCGCGCGGC
>Ga0187887_10000608_pt1 | contig 34688 bp, 30 predicted proteins | sample June2016WEW_7_10_FD_132977 | JGI IMG/M metagenome (GOLD analysis project Ga0187887, IMG submission 132977) | Peatland microbial communities from SPRUCE experiment site at the Marcell Experimental Forest, Minnesota, USA - June2016WEW_7_10 | ecosystem: Environmental > Terrestrial > Soil >... | reverse complement strand
TTCTTCAATGATGGTGAGGTCGGCAGTAAAATTGGTGTCGAAAACTTTATCAAAACCAAGACGGCGCAGTGCAGCGATCATCTTGCCTGTGACAAGGCTTCCCGGAGGCATGCCGAATTCTTCACCGAGAGCCGCGCGGATAGCCGGAGCTTCCTGCACGATAACATGTTTGGTCGGATCCTGCAGAGCCTTCCAGACCAGATCAACGTCATCCTTTTCGTATAAAGCGCCTACGGGGCAAACCATGATACACTGGCCGCAGGCGATGCAGTTGGATTCAATCAAAGGCAAATCAAAAGCAGGAACGACTTTTACTTTGCTGCCACGATGAGCCGGTGTCAAAACGCTGACGGTCTGAATTTCATCGCAGACGGTTACGCAGCGATGACATTCAATACATTTACGGCTGTCCCGTACGATAGAAGGGCTGGAATGGTCGATCATGCCTTCTTTCGAGAATTGGGTATAATCAAAACGAACTTCTTTAATGCCGACAAACTCGGCGACTTTCTGCAATTCGCAGCTGCCGTTTCTTACGCAGTAATTGCACTCTTGCGGATGATTGGCCAACAGAAGTTCCACCACCATTTTTCTGGCTTTCCGTACTTTTTCCGTATTGGTGTGGACGACCATTCCCTCGGTTACGGGAAAAACGCACGCCGCGATCAGACTGCGCTGACCCTCAACTTCCGTCATACACACACGGCAGGCGCCGGGAGTGTGATTTCTTTCCGTCCATGCACAAAGCGTGGGAATTAAAATACCGGCACTGCGAGCGGCCTCCAGAACTGTGGAGCCGGCCTCTGCCGTCACTTTACGATTATCGATAGTCAAATTAACAGTTGACATGAAATATTTCTCCTTATCGTTAAAAAAATAAATTAAATAGCCGCGTCGCAACGCAAACAACGACAGGCTTCTTTAATAGCATCTTCAGGTTTGAAGCCCAGTTCCACTTCTGCAAAGCTCATCTTGCGTGTGCCATGATGCATTTCCGGCATTGCCATCTGAGGTACTTCCTCCGTGTCTTCATCAATGACCAGAGGCACATCAATTTTCTCTTTCGCCGGTTTCTCGTAAGCAGGTTCGCCATTGGCTTTGCGGATAGCCGCATCGATATCGTCGGCAGCCTGATGTCCGTCGCCGATAGCCGCTATGACCGTGTCGGGTCCTGTGACAGCATCGCCGCCCGCGAAATAACGGGGGTTGGCTGTACGGGTCTTATATCCCTTGCCGACATTGAAGCAATCCCACTTGTTGATTTCCACGCCGCTCTTTTTATCGATGAAGCTCATATCGGGAACCTGGCCGATGGCGGCAATGACCGCATCAACATTTAAAGAAAATTCAGAACCTTCTATAACAACAGGTTTCTTGCGTCCGCTGTTGTCAAAGTCGCCCAGTTTCATGCGATTGCAGGTAATGGAAGATACTTTTCCTTTTTCGCCGTCAATTTTCAATGGGGCAACCAGATAATCAATCTTGATTCCCTCGTCTTCAGCCGCTTTAATTTCCTCTTCGGCTGCCGGCATATCCTGTCTCAAACGGCGATACAGAATGGTGACATCTGAACCGAGTCTTAATGCTACGCGGGCAGCGTCAATAGCCGAATTGCCGCCGCCGATGACAGCCACTTTCTTGCCCAGGGTCTTTTCGCCTTTGAGCCATTTGTCTTCATTGTTGTTGAAGTCGCGCAGGAATTCGACGCCGCCGAAAACATTCTTCATGTCTTCGCCGGGCACGCCCATTTTCTGGCTCTTGTGCGCGCCTGTTGCAAGATAGATAAAGTCGAAATCTTTTTCCAGTTTGGCAAATGTAATATCCTTGCCCACGCGGGTGTTGAGGCGAATTTCCACGCCGAGAGCGCGAATATCATCAATTTCACGATCCAGAATGTTGCGCGGCAGACGATATGAGGGAATGCCCCAATAAAGCATTCCACCGGCTTTATTGAGTTCTTCAAAAACGGTTACTTTGTAACCGCGTAAAGCCAGATCGCGCGCGGCTGTAAGACCGGCCGGGCCTCCGCCCACAACAGCTATCTTTTCTTTGCGTGTGACAGGCACAACATCGATCTTCGGACGAGGCGCGTTATCTGTAATGAAACGCTTCAGAAACTTAATGGCAATGGGTTCATCCATGTTGCCGCGGCGGCATTTGCTCTGGCATTTGTGATCGCAGACTCTTCCGCAAACGGAGGGGAAGGGGTTGCTTTGCAGCAGAATTTTGTATGCGTCGTCAAATCGTTCGGCCCGAATAAGCGCTATATAGGAAGGAATATCCATTTCGATCGGGCAGGTATGCTGACACGGTGATTTGAACATGGCTGAGCATACTGCTGCCACGCATCTATGCTCGCGGATGTGCTGTTCATACTCTTTACGGAAATAACGGATGGTGCTTAAAATAGGATTTGGCGCTGTTTGCCCCAATCCGCAAAGGGCCGCATTTTTGATAACTTCGGCCATTTCTTCCAGAAGTTCAATATCGCCTTCCTTGCCTTTGCCCTGGGTGATATTGGTCAATATATCCAGCATGCGTTTCGTGCCCTCACGGCAGGGCGTACATTTGCCGCAGGATTCATCCTGGCAGAAATCCATGAAGAATCTGGCCATATCGACGGCGCATTTGTCTTCATTCATTACGATCAAACCGCCGGAGCCCATAATGGCGCCGAGTTCAACTACTTTTTCATAATCAACAGGAGCGTTTAAATGCTGAATGGGAATACAGCCGCCGGAGGGGCCGCCTAACTGTGCTGCTTTGAATTTCTTGCCTTTGGGAATACCGCCGCCGATATCATAAACGATGGTGCCCAGTTTTGTTCCCATGGGAACTTCCACAAGACCGACGTTGTTAACGTCGCCGGTAAGCGCGAAAACTTTTGTGCCTTTGCTCTTTTCCGTGCCGATGGATGCGTACCATTTTCCTCCGCGCAGAAGAATCTGGCCGACGTTAGCCAGTGTTTCCACGTTATTCAGAATACTCGGTTTCTGCCACAGACCGGCAACAGCGGGGAAGGGCGGTCTTGGCCGGGGCATGCCTCTTTTCCCTTCAATGGAGGTCATCAGGGCCGTTTCTTCACCGCAGACAAACGCGCCCGCGCCCTGGTAAATTTCCAGATCAAAATCAAAGCCCGTGCCCAGAATATCCTTGCCCAGCAAACCGGCTTTATGCGCCTGATCTATGGCTACGTTTAAACGATGAATAGCCAGCGGATACTCAGCGCGGCAATAAATGTAACCTTGCTTGGAACCTATGGCTTTGGCGGCGATAACCATTCCTTCAAGAACGGCGTGTGGATCAGCTTCCAGAACGCTTCTGTCCATAAAGGCACCGGGATCTCCTTCATCGGCATTGCATAAAACGTATTTAATATCACCTTTGGACTGAGCGGCAAATTTCCATTTCAGGCCTGTAGGGAAGCCCGCTCCGCCGCGCCCTCTTAATCCTGAATCGAGGATTTCCTGAACGATTTGTTCCGGTTTCATTTCAGTCAGGGCTTTAGCCATGCCGGCATAGCCGTCACGCGCGATATATTCATCAATTTTTTCGGGATCAATCAGACCACGATTCTTCAAAACTCTCAACTCCTGATGAGCGAAGAAGGGGATGTCCTGCATGGTGGGAATAATTTCATCTGTTGAGGGCTCATGATATAAGAGACGCTCTAAAGTTCTTCCCTTGATTAAATGTTCTTCAACCAGTTCCGGTATATCTTCCGGCTTCAAGCTTACGTAAATTATGCCTTCCGGATAAACAACCATGATCGGTCCCAGAGCGCAAAATCCATTACATCCTGTTTCCACAACCTTTATTTCTTCAGTCAGTCCTCTTTTGTCAAGCTCTTCCACTAAAGCTTTTTTTACTGCAGGTTGGCCGGACGCCTGACAGCCGGTGCCTCCACAGATTAATAAATGCGAACGAAAAACTTTCATTTAGCCTATATCCTCCCTTAAGAAATCATCATGCCGTGCAACAATAAGCATGTTAGAGCGAAAAAAATTATCTGGTTACTTCAGATCCTCTGGCCAGAACAAAAGGAGTCTGAATTTCTCCCTCCATGATGTGTCTTTTGAAAACCTGTCTCATTTTGTTGGAATTCATATATTCATATTTTATCGGTTCCTTATTCAGGACTTCAACAGTAACAAGAGGTTCGCGGCTGCATAATCCCATGCAACCTGAAGTGGTTACGACAACATCATTTGCGCCGGCAGCTTCAATTTCCTGAAGCAATGTATCCATAACTTCTTTGGCTCCCGAAGCGATACCGCAGGTTCCCATGTGGACGGTAACTTTCACGCGACGTTCGCCATCCCGCAGGGACATTTCCTTGTGGACTTTGTCCTTTATTTTTTTTAAATCATCTATTGTTAATTTCGCCATTGGCGTTTCCTCCCGGCTTTAAATTATTTTATTATGTATATTGAGCTAATATCTCTTTTACCTTGCCCGGCTTGACACGGCCGTGCACGTCTTCATTGACAACAACCACCGGCCCCAAACCGCAGGCGCCTAAACAACGAACGCTTTCCAGAGTAAACATTCTGTCGGGAGTGGTCTCGCCTTCCTTAATGCCGAATTCCTTCTCCAGAGTTTCAGTGAGTGCTTTTCCGCCGCGCACGTAGCAGGCAGTTCCCAGACAAACGCGAACAGTATGCTTGCCTCGCGGTGTCATGGTAAAAAATGAGTAAAACGTGACAACACCGTAAACCCGGCTTAAAGGCAAATTCAAGTCTTTGGCAATCTTTTTCTGCGCTGATAGGGGCAGGTACTCCAGACACACCTGCGCTTCTTCCAGTACGGGAATTAAACTTCCCGGTTTGCCTTTGTGTTTGCTGATAATCTTGTTTAGTTTATCAACTTGTCCTGATGTAAATTCTTTCAAAAGTTCAGTATCTTCCGCCTTCATCAAATTCCTCCTTACGTAATCTTCGTGTTTGTTATGCCTGTGGTTTAATTTCGCTTAAACCTTCGTCAATAACGCCACGAATATATTTTAATATTTCAAAATGATTTATCGGTAAATCATCGATTTCCTTGCGGATTTCACGTGTATCCACTGAGAACCGTTGGTCATTATGCCTGTGTTTGTAAATAAAGTCAACAAAAGAATTTCCGGCAATAAGATTGATAATAGTTGCTGAAATATCACCCATAGGCTGCCTGTCCAGATGGTCGAGTTGAAAAGTTGCCTTAAGCCTTGTTCCTTTACCTTTTTCTGATTTCAAATCAAGATTGCCGCCGGCCATTTGAGCGGCATTGGTCAGAAGAGGAATTCCCAATCCGAATCGTCTCACTTTTTTTGTTGTGTAAAAAGGGTCAAAGGCTCTTTTGATTTCCTCTTTGGTCATTCCGCAGCCGTCGTCATTTATTTCTATGGAGAGCAAATTATTTGCCGAATCTTCATTTATATTTATTTCGACTGTTTTAGCTCCTGCACGAACTGAGTTTTCAGCAATATCCAGAATATGTTCGGCAAGCTCCAGCATTTCTACTCCAATATACAACGGCCGTTTTGCCCGGCGAAAGCCATTTTTAATTCCGCCAGAGTTGGTTCTTCAAGCATGATCTTTGTCAGTGCCGTTCCAATGTCTTTTAAGTAATGGGCATCGGAGGAAGTTATAAATGAATAATGATTCAACTCCCTGTATTTAATTCGTGCCTGTTGAAGACCTGTCAGGGATGATATTTCCAACGCATCAAAATGAATGCTTTCGTCAATAAAGCCGAGTTGGCTCAATACGCTGAAACTTTCTCTATCTATATGAGAGGCAACGGCTAATCCGTTTTGCTCATGGACGTGGTTTAATAAATCATTTAATGGAATATCAGTAGCTCCAATTAATAATTTATCGTTTATTCCCTCGACCTCACCATTTTCATTTACAATAGCCTGAACGCCGAAACGGTCTTCATCATTTCCCCCCGCCAGATGCTGATAAACAATTTCCTGCAGCCTGGCTAAATCAGATAAAGAATCGAATAGAGCTAAAAAATGCACTTCTTCACTTGTTGTTATTTCCATTCCGGGAAATATCTTTAAATTTTTCCCCCGGGCGGCATTGATGACGTAAGAAACATTTTCGGAAGAGTTGTGATCGCAAATGGCAAGAATATCAAGACCGGCGGCGATGGCTCTTTCTACCAAAGCTTTGGGATGCATATCCAATTCGGCGCAAGGTGAGAGACAAGTGTGAATGTGAAAATCACAATTAAAAACTTTAAGCATCGTCTTTTGGGGGAATTAAACAGACATAGCCAAAAGTCTGCGGCAGTTATAAAAACAATTCTGTTATTTTTCCGTTCTCAACAAGTTATAAATTCTACCTGTTAATTCAAATGCGGACAAATTTGAAATCAGTATGGGGACATTCTCCTGAATGGCCTTTTCCATGGTATCTTTAGCCGGTTCGCAAGAATTAACCAGAATAACAGCCGCGTGCTCTTTCAGAGTGGCTATGGCAACGATATTTTGGTGCACCTGTCTTGTTATCCAGATATCTCCTTCGTGAGAATTTGCCATTACATCGCTTAAGAGATCTCCCGTATAACCTCCTTTAACATTATTATTCTTAGTTCTGTCTGATGCAGATACTACTTTTAAATTTAATTCTTTTGCTATGGTTGCGATGTCCATTATATATCCTTTGTTAATTGAGTAGCGTTAATAATCATTCTTAAAGAAGTTCCTTTGTTCACTTCCGATGAGATATCGAATTTGTCAGAGTAGAAATTGATATTGTGAAGTCCCATACCGGCGCCGAACCCCATTTCTCTTATTTCCTGACTGGCAGTAGAATAACCTTGTTCCATTGCCTGTTCAATATTGGGTATTCCGGGCCCTTCATCAGCTGCTTCAATCTCGACATTTTCCGGTGTGACTGTAAGATGGATAAATCCTTTTCTGGCGTAAGAAACGATATTGATTTCGGCTTCATAAGACACAATGGCGGACTTTCGAACAACATCGCCAGGAAGTCCTTTTTCTTTAAGGATAGCTTTTATGCGCATGGAAACTGTCCCGGCGGCATTAAAATTACCGCCCTCGATATCAAAACTATACTTATTTAAAGTGTTTTCAGGTTTGTTCACTGCCGGTATCAACTTTTTCCAGGCAGCCGACTATGCCTTTTGCGTAAAGACGGCCCGCCGTTTCGAATAAAATGTATTTTGTCGTTAAAATGGGAATTTGAAGACTCTTGGCCATAGATATGGTTTCTGCAGGCGGTTTTTTCCCGCGGACTAAAATTATCGCGGCCATATCGAGAACATTGGCGATTCTCACAACCTGCGTATTCGTCAGGCCGGTCAACAAAAGACAGCCCGCCTTTGCAAAGGAAAGAACATCGCTCATTAAGTCTGCTCCAAAAGCGGTTGTGACTTCAGTATCTAATTTTTCATCACCAACAATAACGTCGGCATCTAATATTTCTTTAACGTCTCTTAGTTTCAATATCCATTCCTCACACAGAAAAAATCCGGCGATTTCTTTTTAAAATATAGAAAATATTTTATTTTCCACTATCATATATTAAACTTTATTGTCAACGAAATCGTTTTGGTAACTGGATTATACATTAAGTAAATTAATAGCCGTATTATCAATTTTCATTGAATTTTAAATCCAACTTACTGACAGATTTTTCGCGGTATTAGCAAAAAATGTAATTTCCCAATGAATCCTCTTTGGTTCATCAAAGGAGTTCCGATATTTATTGGTTGTGAAAACCGTCAGTGTCGACTTTTTTCAGGCATCCGACAATGCCTTTACTATAAAGGATACCGGCTGTTTCAAATAAAATATATTGCGTAGCTAAAATCGGAATTTGAAGCTGTTTAGCCATGTCAATAGCTTCAGTAGAGGGTTCTTTTCCTCTAACTATGATAATAGCGGCAATATGCCTGGCAGCAGCCGTTTTAATGACCTGAACATTTGTTAAGCCTGTCAATAAAAGACTTCCCGCTTTTGCAAAAGCCATTACATCGCTCATCAAATCAGCTCCAAAAGCCGTAGAAACCTCAATATCTAATTTTTCCTCGCCGACGATTACATCAGCATCCAATATTTCTTTAACTTCTCTTAATTTCAAATAAACTCCTTATAGATAAGAAACTTGACGTTTATTGCTTGGGATGTTCAAAGTGTTTGATTATATTAAAAATGTCGTATTAATCAATACTTACTCAAGAGTTTTCTACCATAAATTAATATTCAATGTCAATGAGATTATTATAGGAAATGAACGATATTCAATTTCTGACCGCCAGTTTTTTTCTTAAAAAAACTAATTATGAGATTACGGTAAAAATACAGCTGCATTTACCCTTGACATGGTTTTGCTGTAATGATAATGACCTGCACACTTTAACATGTCGGGGCGTGGCGCAGTCTGGTAGCGTATCTGAATGGGGTTCAGAGGGCCGGTGGTTCAAATCCACTCGCCCCGACCAGTAAAATCAAAGGGTTAACCAATAGTTTGGTTAACCCTTTATATTTAGTACGTTTTTTAAATCTTTTAAGACCATAAAGAAATTATATTTTATCAGGTTAATCTATTTTCGCTTAGTGTTCATGGCAGGCATATATTCATTAAGACATTTTTCTTGCATAAAAGCTGATAATCAAATACATAAATTCCCCTAAAGCTTCAAAAAGCTTAATCTGACTGGTTTTGTTAGTAATTTCAAAAATAATCCGCGTTGACATTCTTATGCGTAATGAATTATAAAAGTCCAGGAGCGAGAGTGGCGGAATTGGCAGACGCACTGGACTTAGGATCCAGCCCGCTATGCGGAATAGGGGTTCAAGTCCCCTCTCTCGCACCAGTCTTAAAGAAGAATTTTGTAAATATTTCAATGAAAAAGGAGATATTATAGTGAGTCAGATTCAGATCAAGATGGAAGAATTGAGTCCAGTTAAGAAAAAATTATCATTCGAAATACCCTGGAGTGAGGTCAAAAATGAGCTGGATGCCGTATATCATGAGGTTAGTAAGAAGGCTAAAATTAAAGGTTTTCGTCCGGGCAAAATTCCACGCAAGATTTTAGAAACTTATTATAAGGACCATGCCCAGGAAGAAGCGACAACCAACATTGTTAATAAATATTACTGGCAGGCGTTGGAAGACAGGGGAATTGTTGCTGTTACGCGGCCGGAAATCAGTCAGGAAGGAATAAAGGAAAATACAGATTTTTCTTTTTCTGCTTCGTTCGAAATGGAACCGGAGTTTGAACCTAAAGGTTATAAAGGAATAGAATTAGAAAAAGAAGAGCTTAAGGTAACCGATAATGATGTAGAAAAAAGAATTAACGAAATAAGAGAAATGTTTGCGACGATGGAGGAGGTTAAAGATGATCGCCCCGTTGTCAATGCTGATTTTGTTGCGATTGACTTTGCCGGGAGTTTAAATGGAGAATTATACAAGGAATTAACAACGGAAGACTATTTACTGGAAATCGGATCACAGAGATTTGTTCCGGGTTTTGAGGAACAATTGATTGGTATGAAAAACGGGGAAGTGAAGGAAATTAAAGTAAATTTCCCTGCTGACTATCACGAAAATAAATTTGCCGGCAAAGAGATAATTTTCAATGTAACATTGAAAGGCATCAAGGAGAAGAAATTACCTGAAACTAATGATAACTTTATCAAAAATTTCGACAGGTACAATTCTTTGGAAGATTTAAAAAACGATGTGCGTAAAACTTTGGAAGAAAAATTTAACCGCCAGGCGGAAATTAATTTGCAAAACAAAATTACAGAAATATTGATACAAGAAAATGATTTTGAAGTTCCCTCTTCGCTTGTTGAAAGGCAGATTTATTATATGATGGCTGATACTCAAAAAAGAATGGTTTCTGCCGGTATGGATGAAAAAAATGCACTGGAATTAAGCTTTAAGATGCATGATAAATTCAAAGATGACGCTGCTAAAATCGTCAAATCTTTTTTACTTTTAAAAAAGATAGCCCAAAAAGAGTCATTTGTCGTTGAAGAAAACGATGTAGATAAATATATTCAGGAATTAGCTGTTCAGAACGGTCAGGATTACGAATTATTAAAGAAAATGTACGATAGTGAAGAACGTAGGGACAGTCTTAAAATGGAGTTGATTCAAAAAAAGGCATTTGACTTTATAGAGCACAATGCCAATATTAAGACAGTCGGAAACAATGGTATGAATGCGGAGGTTAAATAGTGAATTTGATTCCCATGGTGGTTGAGCAAGACGGGAGAGGCGAACGGGCGTATGATATTTATTCACGTTTGTTGAAAGATCGCATAGTTTTTCTGGGCACAGCGATTGATGATAATGTGGCCAATTTAATTGTTGCTCAAATGCTGTATCTGGAAGCTGAAAACCCGGATAAGGAGATCTTTTTTTATTTAAATTCTCCCGGAGGAAGTGTAAGCGCGGGGATGGCCATTTATGATACAATGCGGTACATTAAATCACCGATTTCGACTGTTTGCATGGGACAATCAGCCAGTATGGCGGCGTTGCTTTTAGCAGCGGGAGAAAAGAAAAAAAGATTTGCCCTGCCTCACTCGAGAATTTTAATCCATCAACCGTTGGGAGGGTTTCAGGGACAGGCGACGGACATTGACATTCAGGCAAGAGAAATATTAAGACTGAAGGATGAGTTAAATAAAATACTGGCTGATTTGACCGGACAGCCGCTTCCCAAGATTGTTAATGACACGGAACGCGATTATTATATGACTGCTGAACAAGCTAAAGAATATGGTTTGATCGATGAAATCATCGTTCGCAAGCCGGATTCTTCAGGTAACACAAAAAAGGAGATTTAAGTGATAAAAAAAGGCAAAAATAATAGAATGGATGATGGAATGCTTTTTTGTTCTTTTTGCGGAAAAATGCAAAGTGAAGTGCGAAAACTGGTTGCCGGTCCGACAGCCTATATCTGCGATGAATGCATTGAACTTTGCCGGTATATTGTTGAGGAAGAAGAAGATAAACTTGTAGAAAAAGATTCCCCGAAGGGTTTGCCCTATCCGAAAGAAATTAAAAAATTTTTAGATCAGTATGTAATTGGTCAGGAAAAAACAAAGAAAATATTGTCGGTTGCCGTTTATAATCATTATAAAAGATTATTTTCTCATATTGAGGCCGATGGGATAGAAATTCAAAAAAGCAATGTGCTTTTAATCGGTCCCACAGGTTCAGGTAAAACATTGCTGGCTAAAACTCTGGCGAAATTTCTTAATGTTCCTTTCACAATCGCTGATGCTACAACTTTGACTGAAGCCGGATATGTTGGGGAAGATGTAGAAAATATTATTTTAAGCTTACTGCAAAATGCCGATTATGATGTTGCCAGAGCGTCAAAAGGAATTGTTTACATTGATGAGATAGACAAGATTGCGAAAAAATCGGGAAATCCTTCCATAACCAGAGATGTTTCCGGTGAAGGAGTCCAACAGGCCTTGTTAAAGATTATGGAAGGAACAATGGCCAATATACCGCCCAAAGGCGGCCGTAAACATCCTCAACAGGAGTTTATCCAGGTAGATACAACAAATATATTGTTTATTTGCGGCGGCGCTTTTAATGATCTGGAAAACATCATTTCCAAGCGATTGGGAGTTAATGCGATGGGTTTCGGCGCCGAAATAAAAAGTAAGAAAGAAAAAAGGATTGGTGAATTGCTTGCCGAAGTACGATCGGAAGATTTATTGAAATTCGGATTAATACCTGAATTTATCGGACGGTTGCCGGTTATTGCCACTCTCGATGAGTTGGATGAATCGGCTTTAATCAAAATTCTGGTTGAGCCGAAAGACGCTATTATAAAACAATATAAAAAATTGTTTGCTTTGGAAAATGTATCCCTGAAATTTACAGACGGGGCCCTCAGAGCTGTAGCCGGTTTATCAACGGAAAGAAAATCCGGCGCGCGCGGATTGCGCTCCATACTTGAAAACACAATGTTGGAAGTTATGTATGATATTCCTTCACAAAATAATATTAAGGAATGCGTTATTAGTGAAGAAGTCGTATTAAAAAAAGAAAAACCAATTTTGATTTACGAAACTAAATCTGAATCTGCCTAAAAGGAATAAATAAGGAAAAATATGTTTGATGAAAATAAAGACAATGATCAGGATAAAACAATAACGATTCCTCTCCTGCCGCTGAGAGATGTTGTTATGTTTCCACATATGATTGTGCCTCTGTTTGTCGGGCGCGAAAAATCCATTGCCGCGCTGGAATCAGCGATGAAATACGAAAAAAGTATTTTCATGGTTGCCCAGAAGAATGCTAAAGATGATGACCCCAAACAGGAAGATATTTATCATATTGGCACAATCGGCATAATCATTCAGCTTTTACGTTTGCCAGATGGGACAGTCAAGGTGCTTGTCGAAGGGAAAACTCGCGGAATCATAAAAGAATATATACCCAACAATGATTTTTTCCTGGTTAAAGTAAATGAGATTGAGGATATTGATGATAAAAATGATGTGAAAAAGCAAGCTCTGATGCGAAGCATTAAAGAATCTTTTGAGCTTTATCTGAAACTCAGTAAAAAAATCCATGTTGAAATGCTGGGAACAATCGCCGCTATTGAAGATGGCTCAAAGCTGGCCGATGTCGTTATTACTCACCTTAACGTGAAACTGGAAGATAAACAAAAGATTATAGAGGTGTTTGACATTGGCGAACGACTGGAAGCAATTTATTCTCTGATGCTTTCGGAAATCGAAATCCTGCAGGTTGAAGAAAAGATCAAGAGACGCGTTAAAAAGCAGATGGAAAAGACGCAAAAAGATTATTATCTCAACGAACAAATGCGGGCCATTCAGAAGGAAATGGGAGACAAAGATGATTTCCGCAACGAGATAAACGATCTGGAAAAACGTTTAAAGCAAAAGAAAATGTCGGAAGAGGCGGTGAAAAAGGTCCGGCAGGAAATTAAAAAATTACAAATGATGACCCCCATGTCCGCAGAAGCTACGGTAGTCAGAAATTATATTGACTGGATACTGGACATGCCATGGTCGGAAAAAACAGAAAATAAACACACACTGAAGGAATCGGAGGCGATTCTGGATGAAGATCATTTTGGATTGAAAAATGTAAAAGAACGCATTATCGAGTACCTTGCCGTACAATCTCTGGTTAAGAAAAATAAAGGTTCGATTTTGTGTCTTGTTGGTCCTCCGGGCGTAGGAAAGACTTCTATCGCTAAATCGGTTGCCAGGGCTACAAATAGGAAATTTGTTCGTATCTCTCTGGGAGGCGTTCACGATGAAGCGGAAATTCGAGGTCATCGTAGAACTTATATCGGAGCTATGCCCGGGAAGATTATTCAGTTGTTGAAAAAAGCCGGATCCAACAATCCCGTTTTTTGTCTGGATGAAGTAGATAAGCTCAGCTCTGATTTTAGAGGAGATCCTTCATCCGCTCTGCTGGAAGTTCTGGATCCGGAACAGAACTTTGCGTTTAATGACAATTATCTTGATGTTGATTATGATTTGTCGGAAATCATGTTTATTACGACGGCAAACGTTTTGCAGACAATACCGGCTCCGTTGCAGGACAGAATGGAAGTAATCAGGATTGCCGGATACACGGAACCGGAGAAACTGCAAATAGCGAAAAAATTTCTAATTACAAAGCAGGTAGAAGCTAATGGTCTGAAAATTGAAAATATTGAATTCACTAATGGAGCGTTGCTGAAAATTATCCGTCAATACACACGGGAAGCCGGTGTGCGTAATCTTGATCGGGAGATTGCCTCCATTTGCCGGAAAGTGGCCAAAGAAATCGTGAGCAATGATAATAAAAAAAGAGTGTTTATCAGTTCAACGTCCATATCCAAGTATTTGGGCGTACCCAAATATCATCATGGCGAAATGGAAGAAAAAAGCAAGATTGGCCTGACAGTCGGATTGGCCTGGACAGAAGTCGGCGGAGAACTTTTATCAATTGAAGCCTCAATTATGGAGGGCACCGGCAAAATGATAATGACGGGTAAATTAGGCGATGTGATGCAGGAATCGGTTCAGGCTGCACTGAGTTATATTCGCGCCCGCGCCGAACAATTCGGGCTGGCAAAGAACTTTTATAAAAAAATTGATATTCATGTGCATGTTCCGGAAGGAGCAATTCCCAAGGATGGTCCTTCAGCCGGCATTGCCATGACTACTTCCATAGCGTCAGTTCTGATGCAGAAAAAAGTGCGTGCGGATATCGCTATGACCGGTGAAATTACATTAAGAGGTAGAATTTTGCCGATTGGCGGACTCAAGGAAAAAATCCTCGCGGCTCACAGGGGTAATATTAAAACAGTGATTATCCCGAAAGATAATGAAAGGGATCTGGCGGAAGTTCCCAAAAATGTGCAGAATGCGCTGAAAATCATTTTTGTCGAGCACATTGATGAAGTTATGAAAATTGCGTTTGTTGAGGATGAAGAGGATATCAGGCCGCAAATTCCTGCCGATGTTCCAATAAGTTCCCAATCAGTGAATTAAAAGGTTTTAAGTACTTTTAAGACTTGACAAGCAATATCAATGTTGCTAGAAGCCTCACAGCGTTTTTGGTGTATTACGGGCGGGTAGCTCAGCTGGGAGAGCGCCACGCTTACACCGTGGATGTCACAGGTTCGATCCCTGTTCCGCCTACCAATTATGCTGAATTGAAAAAGTGACATAAAATTAAAACGATTTTTTGGGGTCGTAGTTAAGTTGGTTATAACGCCGGCCTGTCACGCCGGAGGGCGTGGGTTCAAGTCCCATCGGCCCCGCCAGAAAATCTAAGGGAGCCATGTTTATAGTGGCTCCCTTTTTTAATTTAGGCTTTTGAGCCTTGCTTTTTTGTCAGGCTCTGATATAAAAATAAATTAAGACAATGTAATAGACTATTATAGATTTTAAAAGGAAAATAAAGATCATACTATGGATTATGAAGGATTAATAATAAGGCCGCCGAGTGAAGCTTATAGTTTACTTTTGCAGGTAACTACTGGCTGTTCACATAATAAATGCACATTTTGTGGAACTTACCGCCAGAAAAAGTTAAAGATTAAACCTCTGGAACAAATAAAAAAAGATCTGCGTGAAGCCAGTTCCTATGATGATGTGGATAAAGTATTTTTATGCGATGGCGATGCTTTGATAATACCGCAGCCGCGACTTGAAGAAATACTTAAACTAATTAATGATAACCTGACGAATATAAATAGAATAGGAACTTATGCCAATGCCAAAAGCATATTAAGAAAAAGCGTTGATGAATTAAAGACGCTCAGGTCCCTGGGCTTAAAGATAATTTATTTAGGTGTAGAAACGGGTAACGTCGAATTACTTAAAAAAATCAATAAGGGTGTTACCTACGAACAAATGGTAACGGCAGCGCGCCGTGTTAAAGAAGCCGGCATTATACTTTCTGTAACGGTAATATTGGGACTGGGTGGAATTGAGAAAAGCATTGAACATGCGCGTGATACGGCAAAAATTTTAACAGATATTGATCCGGACTATGCGGGCGCTCTTACTTTAATGTTCGTACCGGAAACAGAATTATATGAAGATTATCTCGCTGGCCGTTTTGTTTTACCAGATAAGTTTGGTTTTATCCGTGAGCTTTATTTGATGATCGCCGAATCCAATTTTACAAATTGCTATTTCACTTCTAACCATGCGTCTAATTACTTATCGGTAAAAGCCTACTTACCCCGGGAAAAAGAAAAAATCTTAAAAATGATCGGTTCAGTAATCCAGGAAGAAGACTTAAGCCGGATCAGACCGGAGTATTTACGCGGCTTATAATTCGGGGAGAAGTATTTTTGAATATCACAAAAATTATTCTCAGGCTTTTTTTCTGGCGCGACAATAAATATATGAAAAATAAAATTGACGCCGTATTGGTCAGAGCGCAGAAAAGCGGTCTGGTAGATCCTTCCTCGCGGGAAATAATTGAAAATATTTTAGAGTTTACCCATACTTTAGTACGTGAAATAATGATTCCGCGTACGGAGATCGTTGCTGTAAGCACGGAGGCGGCGATTGATGAAATTATCAATGAAGTAATCGCATCAAGACATACGCGTATTCCTGTATATAGAGATACTATTGATAATATTATCGGCATTTTAAATGTTAAAGACGTCCTTAAATTCTGGTCGAAGCAAATTACCAAAGAAGATATATTAGCATGTTTAAGTACCCCGTATTATATTCCTGAGACAAAAAATACCCATTTATTGTTTTATGAATTAAAAGAAAATAAAAAACACATGGCGATCGTTATTGATGAGTACGGTGGAACAGCCGGTTTGGTAACATTGGAAGATCTGCTCGAAGAAATTGTGGGAGAAATCCGTGATGAACACGAAACCAGTACGGCTGCCGATGGAATTTCCCAATCACCGGATGGATCATTAATATTCGATGGCCGGATGGAAATCGAGAAAATTGAAGAGCACTTAAATATTAACTTGAAAAAAGGCAGATATGAGACGCTAAGTGGTTTAATTCTGGATTCGACTAAAAGAATTCCCCTATCCGGAGAAAAATTTCAAATAGAAAACATGGACATTACAATCGAAAATGCTGATGAACGCAGTATTAAAAGAGTAAAAATTAAGAAAATAAAGACAAATGGTATAAATGAAGAATAACACGAAAACCATCCATGATCTTCAATCAGGTTCAATCAGTTTATTCACACGCAATACGGTTTTTTTAGCTGTTTTAAGCGGCATGTTCTTATTTTTATCTTTTCCCAAGTACGGCTCCGGCCTGCTTGCCTGGATAGCTTTCATTCCTCTTTTTTTCGCTCTAAAGAAGGCTGCTACATTTACTCAGGGATTGCTTTTAGGTTTTATCACGGGAATTGTCAGCTATACCGGAATAATTTATTGGATTGCATTTGTAGTCATAAATTATGGTTATCTGCCTTTATATACAGGTATTGTTGTAATGTTGCTCCTTGCCTGCTATTTAAGTATTTATATCGCTTTGTTTGCCGGATGCATAGTATATTTCCGCCAGAGATTACCTCTTTATTTAACTGCGCCCGTTTTGTGGGTTTGTTTTGAGTATGGTAAATCATTTCTGCTTACAGGTTTTCCCTGGGAAAATCTTGGTTATTCCCAGTATCTGAATACTTATCTTCTTCAATTTGCCGATATTGCCGGTGTGTTTGGTTTGTCTTTTTTAATCATTTTAATTAATGCAACTGTATTTGAAGTTATCAACAAAAGATCCAAGAAAGAATATATAATAGCTTGTGTTGTTTTTCTTATATTGGCCGGAGTATATGCTTATGGTATTTGCCGTTTAGATCAAGTTAATAAATCCGTACGAAATTCGCCCGGCATGGAAGTATCGTTGATACAGGGCAACATAGATCAGTCTATAAAATGGGATGAAAATTACCAGAGAGAAACATTAAATATATATGAGCAGCTTTCTTTAAAAAATTCACAAGGAAATGGAAGTTTAATTGTCTGGCCGGAAACGGCGGCTCCGTTTTTTTTCCAAGATATAAATAGTTTGCACGATCAGATTATAAATTTGTCGCGTAAAACGAATAGCTGGTTATTATTTGGTTCTGTGAGTAGTTCGCAAACGAAAAACACGAATGATTATTTCAACAGCGCGTATTTGCTTTCTCCGTCCGGTGAAGTAAAAGGCAGGTATGATAAAGTTCATCTTGTTCCCTATGGCGAATATGTGCCGTTGCGAGATGTTTTTCCATTCGTTAAGAAATTAACCGCCGGTATCGGTGATTTGGGACGAGGAACCGGATTTAATCCGTTATCTTTGGATAATAGAAAAATCGGAATTTTGATATGTTACGAAAGTATATTGCCGTTTGTCGCCAGAACGTATAAAAACAATTCTGCCGGTTTATTGGTTAATATTACCAATGATGCCTGGTTCGGTACAACCTCAGCGCCTTTTCAGCACTTTTCCATGGCAGTTTTTAGATCCGTGGAAACGCGACTCTATTTGGTAAGAGCTGCCAATACCGGAATTTCCGGAATTATTGATCCCGGTGGTCATATCGTTGCTGAAACAAAAATTTTTCAAAAAGATGCCTTGAAAGGTTACGTAAAATTTGTCAACATACCAACTGTTTACGCCAAATATGGTGATATCCTGGTAACAGTCTGTTTTGTGTTAATTATCTTTTATTTTTTAATTAGTTTAAAAGGGAGGGTCAGAAATGTCAATTGAAAATATGCAGGAAGCAGTAATTAATTTAAAAAAAAGAATAAAGTACATAGGGGACTGTCTTTGACGTTTCTGAAATGAAACTTAAAATAAAAGATTTAGAAGATTTGTCTTTAAAAAAAGACTTTTGGAATGATCAGGATAAAGCTCGTGAAGTTTTGCAAAAAAAGGCAAAGCTTGCAGAAGCAGTGGATAAATGGGAAAAGTTTAATAACGAAATAAGCGATATCGAAAGCATCGGAAGCATTGCACTTCAGGAAAAAGATGAGCAAGTCCTGAATGATCTGACCGCTGAATTGGAGCAATTGAATTTGGCTGTCAATCAGGAAGAACTTAAAATGATGCTTAACAGCGATCAGGATTCCATGAATGCTATTGTTTCCATACATGCCGGAGCAGGCGGAACAGAAGCGCAGGATTGGGCGGAAATGTTGTTACGCATGTACTTGCGCTGGGCGGAAAAAAAGAAATTTATTACAAAAATAATCGATTCTCTTGCCGGAGATGAAGCCGGTATTAAAAGTGTATCATTCACTATGGAGGGAGAATACGCTTACGGTTATGCTAAAGCGGAAATAGGCATCCACCGGTTGGTCCGTATTTCTCCTTTCGATGCCAGCGCGCGTCGTCATACATCATTTGCATCTGTTTTTGTTTATCCTGAAGTAAATGACGAAATTAAAATTGAAATTGACGAAGATGATCTGCGCATTGATACTTTTCGCGCGGGCGGCAAAGGCGGTCAGCATGTAAATAAAACTGATTCGGCGGTAAGAATTACCCACTTGCCTACAGGTATAGTTGTGCAATGTCAAAACGAGCGTTCTCAGTATCAAAATAAAGCAATGGCCATGAAGTTTTTAAAATCAAGGCTTTATGAGAGGGAACTCCAGTTGAAAAATGAAAAGATTGATGAAGAGAATAAATTGAAGAAAGATATTGCATGGGGAAGCCAAATCAGATCTTACATTCTGCATCCTTATAAAATGGTTAAAGATCACCGGACAAATCTGGAAAATAACAATGCCAATAAAGTCCTGGATGGTGATATTGATGAATTTATTCAAGCCTATCTCATGAATACAACAAATCATTCTTCAATGAACAGAGGCGACTGATAAATAGATTAATTTACAGGATGATCGGATCTGACGATTGATAATCATTTAGTTTTGGGAAAAGATAAAAACTATGCTATATGATAACCTATGTATGTGTTTATTAATGCGACTATGAAATTTGAGAATGTTTTGAAAAAACAAAGGAGTTGTTTCAATGGTTAGAACCAAAAGCGACTGTGTTGCTTATATTATTATATTCAGTCTGATTTTTGCTCTTCCTCTATTTGGTTGCGCGGAAAATATTGCTAATAAAAGAGCTGATGGAAAAATTATAGTTGCAACCAGCGCCGAGATTACAAAACCAGCAGTAAAAGAAGATCCGTCTGCAAAAGTAGATAGTGAAGTTAATGATCAACATGAAGAAAATAATATGTTGAATTTAAAATCAGACACCGGATCAACACAACAAACCCAAATCAGTGAAGAGAAGCAAGATCTAATGGAAAAAGCATTGGAACTGCTGGAGGTTGCCGATAAACTCTGGGAGAAGGGAGATATAGAAAAAACTTTAGATACTCTGGACGAGGCTTATTCTTTGCTCCTTGACGCTAATGGTGATGTGACGATTGCTCAGGAGAAAGATGATTTACGTCTTTTAATTTCCAGACGCATTCTGGCTGTTTATTCGTCCAAACATACGGTCATTAACGGTAAGAATAGTGAAATACCGCTAACCATGAACGCTGATGTGGAAAAAGAAATCAAATCTTTTCAAGGTTTGGAACGCGATAACTTTGTCGCTGCTTATCAGCGTTCGGGCATGTACCGTTCTGCTATATTGAAAGAACTAAAAAAAGCGGGAATTCCGGAAGAGTTTTTATGGCTCCCATTGGTTGAGAGTTTTTTCAAAATTAACGCTTATTCCCGCGCCCGTGCGCTGGGTTTATGGCAATTTATACCGTCAACGGGATATAAATTTGGTCTTACTCGCGATGAGTGGATTGATGAGCGCATGGATGTGCAAGAGTCTACTAAAGCGGCTATTGCTTATTTAAAAGAATTGCATAGCATGTTTGGCGACTGGCTTACGGTTCTGGCCGCGTATAATTGCGGAGAGGGAAGGGTGCTCAGGGTTATATCCAGGCAGCATATTAATTACATGGATGGTTTTTGGGATTTATATAGGCAACTGCCGAATGAAACGGCTCGCTATGTTCCGCGATTTCTCGCAACATTGCATATCGTCAAAAATCCGCAAAAGTATGGATTTGATGATTTAAGCAATATAGAAAAACCAATTGCTTTTGAGACTGTCAAAGTTAATAAAATGATGAAACTTAAAGATATTGCTGAAAAAATTGAAATATCGGAAGATGTTTTAAATTTACTTAATTCAGAGTTAAGATATAAGATAACCCCGGATCATGAATATAATTTAAAACTTCCTGAAAAATCTCTGGATAAGTTCAATTTGGTTGCCAATGACATTCCCCAGACTGAAAAACCTCAGTTTGTTTCTGTCCGTCCTGATTTTATAAAACATAAGGTAAAAAGGGGTGAAACGATTTACTCAATTGCCCAAAAATACGATGTCCCTGTTACAAGGATAGTATCATGTAACAGATTAGGTTCTAAAAGGAAACTGGTTTCGGGAAGAAGGATTACCATTCCGATAACAAGGGAAAGAAACTACGCCGAGGGCAAATCACATCAGAAAAATTATCGGAAAGAAATTGCATCTTCAGGGCGATACAAGGTTAAAAAAGGAGAAACTCTTTCAATGATTTCCCGCCGTTTTTCAATTCCATTGGCTGAATTGAAGGAAATGAACAATTTAAAAACCGGGAAAATCACTGCTGGAAGAATGTTGAAGCTTTCACAAAACAAAAGCAACGCTGATTCAGAAGATGGGAATGACAACGAAAAGAAGGTAAAAAAGTCAGTTAAAAAATCCAGGATAAAAAAACAGGTATTATCGGCAAGCGATGTAGATAAATTAGGAACGGACAAATATATTGTTACTAAGAATGATAATTTACATAGTATTGCCAAAAAGAATAATATAGATGTTGCCAAGCTCGTGGAATTAAATAAGATATCCATTCATGAAAAAATAGTTCCGGGACAAATATTGGTTGTTAAATAAACATTATAGGAAATAGAGTCTATTTTTGGGAAACAGTTCATTAATTTTTCTTGACAATTTAGTTGCATTTGTGTTAGAAAGAGCTAAATTCGCTTGGATCCGAAAGGACTGAGACGAAAGGAAAACTTAGAGAACATTTTAAAACCTTTCGTCTTCCGACGGAAGGTTTTTTTAGTTTAAGATGAGAATTATTAAATCAGTAAAACAAATGCAGTCTTTTTCCACAAGTCTCAGGATGGATGGGAAAAAAATAGCATTTGTTCCCACCATGGGTTACTTTCATGAAGGTCATCTCTCCCTTATGAAAGAAGCGAAAAAAATGGCTGATTGCTTAGTCGTCAGCATTTACGTGAATCCCACGCAATTCGGTCCCAAGGAAGATTTCTCAAAATATCCCAGCGATTTAGATCGTGATTTGAAAATGGCTGAAAGTGTAAATGTTGATGTGATATTTTATCCGCCGGATAAGGAAATGTATCCCGCGAATTATCAAACCCATGTTGATGTCGAAAAAGTAACTCAAAACCTGTGTGGAATGTCGCGTCCGGGACATTTTCGCGGCGTTGCCACTGTCTGTAATAAATTATTCAACATCGTTAAACCTGATTTTGCCGTTTTCGGAAAGAAAGATTTTCAACAATTTGTCACTATAGAACGAATGGTTGATGATCTCAATATGGACATTCAAATAATAGGTTCCCCCACAGTGCGCGAGTCAGGCGGACTGGCAATGAGTTCCCGTAACAAATACCTTAACAAAGATGAAAGGAAGTCCGCCCTAACTTTATTCAAGGCTCTAAAATTAGCCCAAAAACTTTATTCAAATGGAGAAAAAAAATCATCGGTAATAATAGCTGAAGTGGAGAAATTAATTAAAAGAGCTCCCTTTACCGCAATCGATTATATTAAAATATGCGACACCAGGACGCTTAACGATGCTGATAAAATTAAAAATCAGTCCGTTATAGCGTTGGCCGTAAAAGTTGGTAATACAAGACTGATCGATAACCATGTTTTTGGCGAAAAACTGGATAGATAATATTTAGCAAGGAGAAATTAATTACTATGCAGAGATTTATGTTGAAATCAAAAATTCATCGGGCCACGGTAACGGATGCCGATTTGCATTATGAAGGAAGCATTTCTATTGATGAAAAGCTTATGGTAGAGGCACAAATAGTTCCTTATGAACAAGTTGCGATATACGACGTGGACAATGGGGAAAGGTTTACGACTTACGCCATTAAAGGCAAACGCAATTCCGGAACAATTTGTCTCAATGGAGCGGCTGCCCGTAAAGTGGCTAAAGGAGATTTAATCATCATTGCCTGTTATGTTCTTGCCGAGGACGAAGAGGCCGCTAAATGGAAGCCTAAATGTGTTTTTGTTGACAGCAAAAACAAAATAAAGAAATTAAAAAAGTAACCGATAATTTAGCAGTATTAAATTAAGCATTTGATATTTTTCAAAAATAATTGAAAAATATTTATCCGTCATTTTCATTTTATCAATCAATATTACAGCAATAATAAAAAGATTAGACTCATTTAAGCAGATGTGTTAATCACACAATTTAAATTTAAAATGTTTTAACATAAAACAGGCACAAGGAGATTAACGAATGCAAATTACTTCCGAGAGTGTAAAGGTTGGACATCCTGATATAGTTTCCGATTCAATCGCCGCAAACATTATTGCGGAAATATTGAAAGAAGAGCATAAAATGGGCATGGATATAAACTCCATACCGCACTGCGGCCTGGAAATATTTCTGGGTAAAGGTCTTTGCGTTATCGGCGGAGAAATTTCCACACGGGTTTACATCGATGTTGAAAAAGTCGCCCGGCAGACAGTTTTAAATATAGGTTATAACGATTATGCGCTTGGTCTCAACGGCAATTCAATGGGTATTCTCAATGCCATCATTCCACAGTCGCCTGATATCAACATCGGGAGCAGAGCAAATTTAGGTAAACACAAAGAAATCGGAGCGGGTGATCAGGGAATCATTTACGGATTCGCCTGTGATGAAACACCCGAATTGCTGCCGCTGCCTTATGTTTTAGTTAACAGAATGATGCGCGCGTTTGAAGATTGCGGAAATCCTTTTTTCGCGCCCGATGGAAAAGGGCAGGTAACAGTGGATTATGACAGTAACTGGCGGCCACAAAGAGTGGCGACGGTGCTTATGTCGAACGCAATAGACTATAGACACGTTCCCGCTAAATCCCGAATGCTTGTGGAAAAAGAGGCACGCAAAATCGCCATGAATTGCCTGGGCGATTGGACTGACGATAAAACAAAATTCCTTTTTAACCCGACCGGCGAATGGCAGGCGATTAATTCGTGTTCGGCCGCGGATTCCGGCGTTACGGGACGCAAGCTGGTTGTGCAGCTCTACGGAGGTTATCCGGGGGCTCAGCTGGGCGGAGGCGCGATAGTCAATAAAACACCGGAAAAGGTCGATTGTTCGGCTGCTTTCGGTTCACGCTATGTGGCTAAAAACATTGTCGCCGCGGGATTGGCGACAAAATGTTCCGTGCAACTTGCTTACGCGATTGGTATTGCAAAGCCAATTTCTATTTACATAAACACATTCGGTACGGGTAAGGTTTCTGATGAAAAAATTGCTTCGATTATAAACAAAACATTTAATTTAACTCCCGAGGGTATGATTAATAAATTTGATCTGCTCAACAGTGAACGATTCAGAAAATTACCCAAGACATTTTTTCTGGATATGAGTTATCCCTGGGAAAAAACAGATAAGGCTAAAGAACTTAAAGCGGCGTTGGCAATTAAAAAGTAAACAGTTATCCTGCCGGTATAATTAAAGTCGCTTGTTTTAATTATATTGGCTTTAATGAATCGGTAAATTGATCTGGAGGCAAAATGGCTTTTCTGGAAATTAACCCGGCTTTGAAATATAAAGTAGCGGATATTTCACTGGCATCGTGGGGTAGAAAAGAAATACAACTGGCGGAAAACGAAATGCCCGGTCTTATGGCTGTGCGTAAAAAATACGGACAGAAGAAGCCATTAAAGGGATTGAAGATCATGGGCAGTCTGCATATGACTATTCAGACGGCAATGCTTATTGAGACACTCAAGACATTGGGCGCCGATATTCGCTGGGCTTCATGCAATATTTTTTCCACTCAGGATCATGCGGCAGCCGCGATAGCAAAAAATGGTTCGGCGGCGGTTTTTGCGTGGAAAGGCGAATCTCTGGAAGAGTACTGGTGGTGCACCGAACAGGCTCTTATCTGGCCGGATGGCTCAGGTCCCGATTTAATCGTTGACGACGGCGGCGACGCGACATTATTTATTCATCAGGGAGTAAAGTTTGAGAAAAATCCCAAACTGCTTAAAGAAAAAATTGACAATAAGGAATTCAAAATTATCGTTTCGCGTCTGGAAAAATCGGTAAAACGCAATCCGGAAAGATGGCAAAAAATAGCCGCCAAAATTCGCGGAGTTTCTGAAGAGACGACCACTGGCGTGCACAGGCTTTATCAGATGCAGGCCGCCGGGGAGCTTTTATTCCCGGCAATAAACGTTAACGATTCGGTTACCAAGTCAAAATTCGATAACCTTTATGGCTGCCGTGAATCGCTTGCCGATGGAATCAAGAGAGCAACCGATATCATGATTTCAGGGAAAGTTGTCGTTGTTTGCGGTTATGGAGACGTTGGCAAAGGCTGCGCCCAGTCCATGAGGGGATTCGGCGCGCGGGTGATTATCAGTGAAATTGATCCCATCTGTGCCCTGCAGGCGGCGATGGAAGGCTATGAAGTCAAAACACTGGAAGACGTAGTGTCTACAGGAGATATCTTTGTTACGGCGACCGGCTGTTGTGATGTCATTACCGGCAGGCATATGGAAAAAATGAAAAATGAAGCCATCGTTTGTAATATCGGCCATTTTGACAGCGAAATAGATATGCACTATCTGGAAACAAGTAAAATTTGTAAGAAAGAAAATATCAAACCGCAGGTTGATAAATGGAAGCTCAGGTCTGGGTGTTTCATTATAGTTTTAGCCGAAGGCCGTCTGGTTAATTTGGGTTGCGCCACCGGTCATCCCAGCTTTGTCATGAGCAACAGTTTTACCAATCAGTGTCTGGCGCAAATTGAATTAGCCACTAAAAAACATAAAGCAGGAGTGTATACTCTTCCCAAAATACTTGATGAGGAAGTCGCGCGTCTGCATCTGGAAAGACTGGATGCAAGATTAACCAAGCTTACGAAAAAACAGGCCGATTACCTGGGAATTTCCGTGGGAGGTCCCTTTAAACCGGACTACTACAGATACTGATACCAATAGTCGCCTCGATATCATCTTTGATTTGAAATGGGTATATGTTGTAAATTTTAAGTGTGAACCCTGTAGAAAAGAACTGCCGCTACAGCGGCAAATAATATATTTGCCCCCCAGGCGGCAAGAAGTACCGGTACTATTTCCGACCGGCCCAAAGACATGCAAAAAGCATGGACTATCCAGTAAGAAAATCCTATAAAAATACCTAATCCTATGCTTTGCATTGCTCCGCCGCTTCGCTCCGAGCGCAAAGAAAAAGGCACAGCGATAAAAACCATAATCAGGATTACCATTGGAAAGGCAATTTTCCCCTGTAATTCTACCAGATATTTAGTGACGTCGTACCCTTCCAGTCGTATTTTTTTAACATATTTACTAAGTTCAAAGTAACCCATTTTTTCCACGTCTTTTTGCATTACTTTAAAGTCATTCGGCTTTTCCGGAATATTTATTACTTTTTCTTTAGACCATTCCAGGACCGGGTTGTTATTATTATCAAAATGCGTGGTCAGTAAATTGTAAAAAACCCATTGATCGTTTTTCCATTCAGCGCTTTGAGCGTCAATGCGGCTCATTAGCGTAAAATCGGGGTTTAAATAATTAATAGTTACACCCCGGATGGTATTTTTATCTACATCAAACATTTTAAAATTATAAACCGCATTTTCTCCATGATACCAGATTTCATTTTGTTTGAAGAATCCCAGCGTCTTTTGTTTTTGCACATCGACTTTCACAATGTATTCTGTTTTTTGAACCGATGCCGGTGAGATTAATTCGTTGAAATAAAATAAAAAAACAGCCGCTATCACGGCAAAAATGATAAGGGGCAGAGAAATCCGGTAAACATTGATTCCATTGGCTTTCATTGCTGTAATTTCGTTAAATTTTGATAATGAGCTGAATGTCATTAATGTTGACAGAAGAACGGCGGGCGGGAAAATATAGGATATGATCATAGGGATAGAATAAACGAAATATGATGCCATTTGACCGGTAGAGGCATTATTGCTCAGAAACATCCTGACTTTATCAAAGAAATCGACGATTAAAAAAAGCGCGATGAAAGATAAAACAGTGATGACTAGAATTTTTAAAAACTCTTTCAGAATATATTTATCCAGAAGCTTCAATTTATAAACCTCAATTGTTTTTGTTTCCGCGCGTAAAAAAATCATTTGCCTTTTGAAAAAAAGAAATTTCTTTATTGGCCATATAGAGAAGACAGGTTCCCATTAAAGCAAATATTAAACTTGGCGCCCATACACCAAAAGCCGGAGAAATATAGCCTGTTTCCGCAAAAGCTTCTCCGCCGATACGCAATAAATAATATAAAGAAACAACGATTAGGCCAACGGCAAATCCTCTCGATTTTACAGAGCGATGACTTCTTATGCCCAGGGGCAGGGCAAGCATGCTAAAAAAAATGCAGGAAAGCGGTATGGTGAACTTTTTGTGAACTTCAATGACCAATTCCCGAATGGCTGCCGGATCCAGGCCGGGTTTTTTCATCTTCGCCAGAAGCTCGCGCGCAGTCATTTCCGTACTGGATTTGGAAGACTCATCAATACTGGCTAAAGCGGTGGATAAATCAAGATTAATATCATAACTTTTAAAATCAATTTTGCGATAATTCTTTAAATCGGAACTTACCGTGTGAATGGAACCGTCCTCCAGTGTAAGTTTTACCTTCATTGATTCAGGATCGGAGACCAAATAAGCTCTTTTGGCCAGTATGGTATTTTGTTCACCGATCATACGGTTATCGGAAACAATAACGCCCTCCATATAATTTTTATTGTCCGGAATTTTCTCCGCGTAAAAAAGAAAACCCTTAAAGTCGGCATTAAAAACTTTTTCTTTAATGCCGATAGTGGCGTTTTGTTGTATGATATTAAAAAGCAGGCGCTTGGTAGCGAAATTGCTCTGCGGCACGAGAAAATAACTGGTAAAGATTGTAAATACAAAAGTAATCAATGAAGCAACCGCTACAGGATAATATATTTGCATCAGGCTGATGCCGGAAGTCTTAAGAGCCGTTATTTCGTTGTCCGCAGACAGCCTGCCCATGGCAATAAGAATGGCTATCAAAAGGGCAATCGGAACGGTGAACAACATAAAAGAAGGCAAGAGAAAAAAAATAATCTTTACTATGGAAAAAACACTGACGCCCTTATTGATAACCAGATCCATGATCTGAAGGATTTTCCCCATAAGCAGAACAAAAGTCAGAATGAATAAAATAATTATAAAAGGATATGCAATTTCTTTGAATATATATCGGTTAATGATTTTGCGCATTTAATTATCAACTTTTTCTTTTAAAAGTAACACGTATTGATAAATTTTCTCAAGTAAAACATAAATGGCCTGATAAAAAAGTTATTTAAATTTAATTCAGAATAGAATATTGTTTTGCTCCTTTTAAAGAAAAATTATCGCGAATAATTATTTTTAGCGCAAAAAGCATTCATTTATTGACAGTTGCAGCCATTTTTCCTATATTAAACCGCTATTTTAATTCTCCCTTTTTAAAAAGGACAGGTTTATGAAAGTTGATACAATGCGGCATATTGATTATTATGTCGGAGTTCCTCTTTGTTTTTTGGGTTCCTTGTGTCAAAAAGCTATAAAATTGTTGGTCAGGCGCGATAAAAAAACGCCGAAGAACGTTTTGTTTATCGAATTGTCGGAAATGGGCAGCGCCATTCTGGTTGATCCGGCGATGAGAAAATTGCAGAAAGAAGGAGGAGCTAACCTTCATTTTGCGATTTTCAAGAAAAATAAGCCCAGCCTCGATTTATTAGGCACAGTCCCTCAGGAGAATATTTATACTATCCGCGGAGACGGCATTCTTTCACTGGCAATTGACACTATAAAATTCTTTTACTGGACAAGAAAAAGAAAAATCGATGCAGTAATTGATCTGGAACTTTTTTCCCGGGTCACAGCTTTGCTTACCGGTTTCAGCGGCGCTCCGTTAAAGGTCGGTTTTCATGCCTATTACAATGAAGGGCTTTACCGGGGAGATTTTTTGTCGCACAAAGTCGCCTATAATCCTCATATTCATATCGCGAAAAATTTTATCGCCCTGGTGAATGCCTTATTGTCATCAAAAGAAGAAATTCCCTATTCGAAGACAATGATTTCCGACGATGAAATCCGTATAGCCAAAGTTAAATTCTCCGTGGACGAGAAAAAAACAGTTATTGATATTGTTCGCGGATGTTATGAAAAATTTGATGCTGAAAAACACAAAATAATTTTAATCAATCCCAACGCCAGCGAACTTCTTATCCAGCGCCGCTGGCCGCAGGGAAATTATGCGCAGTTAATAAAAATGATTCTGGATAATTGTTCAAAAGCAATTGTCTTAATTACGGGTGATCCGCGCGAAAGAGAAGAAGCCGGGCGCCTCAAAGAGGAGGTGCAGGATGAAAGATGTGTTAATTTTGCGGGGAAAGTAACATTTGCACAGCTTCCATTGCTGTACAGCATTTCCGAGATCATGGTGACCAATGATTCAGGTCCTCCGCATTTTGCCGCAGTAACAGATATGCCGACATTTGTAATTTTTGGTCCGGAAACGCCGGCGCTTTACGGATCACTGGGAAAAACCACGCCTATTTATGCCGGATTGGCTTGCTCACCCTGTGTAAGCGCGGCAAACCACCGTAAAACAGCATGCAGGGATAATGTCTGCCTGAAAATTATAAAACCTTTGCAGGTCTTTAAAATTATACGGCCTGACTTAGAGAAGATTAATGCCCAAAGCTAATAAACACATATTTTTCTTGATTGGTTTCTTCACTTTAATCCGTCTTGTTGCAGCGCCATTATTCGGATTGGGTGTTGATGAAGCCCACTATATTTTATACGCAAAATATCTCGACTGGAGTTACGTTGATCATCCGCCGCTTGTGGGTTGGACGCACGCGCCATTATTTTATATTTTCGGAACAAATGAGTTTCTTGCCCGTTTGCCTGCGATTTTAATTTTTGCCGCCGCTTCTTACTGCGCCTATTTATTTATATTAAGAATCACTCAATCGATACGGTTGTCGTTGCTGTCCGTTCTGGCATTAAATTGTTCTTTTATGCTTAATGCTCTGGGACTGATGCTTCTGCCGGATTCTTTTCTGTTGCTGTTTGTTTTCCTGCTCATCTTTATTGCCGAAAAAATACTCCGTGAAAAAGAGCCGTCGGATTTTATTTTACTGGGAGTTTTATTTGGTTTCATGGGATTGGCAAAATATACTTCGATCTTACTTGTGCCGCCGCTGGTAATATTTTTTCTCATGAAAAAGAGATACGATATACTTTTCTCTCCTTACATGTTTCTGGCGGCGTTCATCGCCTTCATTCTCATTACGCCGGTAATCTACTGGAACAGTACACATGACTTTATCAGTTTTCGGTATCAGGGCGGGCATGTTTTCGGAACTTTTGCCTCAAGTTTCAAAAATTTTGCCGAATCGCTGGCCGCGCAGTTCGGCGCTTACAACCCATTATTATTTATAATTGCCTTTTACGGATTTTTTAAATCAGTGCGCTCACCCAACGTTTATCTGCGACTGGCCGTTTTATTTGGCGGAACGATTATGGCTTTTTTCCTGATCACATCGTTTTATGAAAGAACTCTTCCGCACTGGCCCAGTATTTTTTATCTGCTTTTTATTCCGGTGGGAACCTATACTCTTATACAGGCCAAAGAAAAATGGAAAAGAAACTTTCTTTATTTTTCCATCGGATTCGGCCTTGTTCTGATATTGTTTGCCTATGTGGAGGTCGCCGGAAAATATTTCACTTTTCCCGATTACAAATCGCCTTTCCGTGATATTTACGGATTCCCCGCGATTCTCAAACAAGCCGATGAAATTATGAAAAAAAATATATCATCGGCGCCAAAAGCAATCGCGGTTTGCAATTGGACTATGGGCAGCCGGACTTTGTATTATAACCTGCCATATAAAAATGAAGTATTTGTCATTGATAACCGGCAGGATCAATTTGATGTCTGGCAAAAGAAATCACCCCTGGGCTATGATCTCCTTTTCCTTAATACTCATTTTAATAATCTGGATATTGAAAATAATGTTCGTTGCGCACGAACTGAAGCAGTCGGAAAGACCGATCTGTTGCTCGGCGGCGCTAAAGTAGATACCGTTGACTTTGTGTGGTGTCATAATTATCAGGGAGTAAAACCGTGAATCATAAACAGATGTCAAGGTTGTTGAAAAACGCTCATCTGCTGCGTTGCGCTGCAAACCGCCCCGCTCAACGTATATCTATATACGCCTCACAGTTCAGTTTTTTACGCGACTTGCATCTGAACATTATTGAACAGCCTTCAAACGCTGGTTTTTTCAGAATCCATACGGTTATTATTGTGTTTATCGTTTGTCTAATGATGACGGTCGCTTCTTATTTGTTCTGTGATATTCCCTTAACGATGTATTGCAGGCAAATAAGTCCTTCTGTAATAAATATTTTCGATGTGATCACGCGTTTGGGAGTTTCAACGTGGTATATAGTTGCCAGCATAATTCTCTATTTATTTTTTCGTTATATTTACAAAAATAATCTGAATGCTTCACGATCTGTATTTGTTTTTCTATCGCTCGGCCTTGGGGGAATATTCGCCGATATACTTAAATGGATTGCCGGACGTTATAGGCCGGTTGAATTATTTAATCATGGCTATTTCGGATTTGAATTCTTCCGCACCGGTTATAAATGGACATCCTTTCCATCCGGCCACGCTCAAACGGCGTTTGCGCTCGCCATGGCTTTGACGATACTTTTCCCGCGTTGGGGAATGCCCTTATTTATTGTTGCGGGCGCGGTGGGTGTCAGCAGGATAATTTTAACTTCGCATTATTTGAGTGATGTGATCGCGGGAGCCGGTATCGGCATATTATTAACACTGGCTATAAAATATTATTTTGACCGGAAGCAAATCAAATTAACTGAAAAATAAAAATATAAAGACTATTATTATGCAAAAAAAAAATATATTATTTTTAATACCTTTTATTCTTTATATCGGTTTGCTCTCTGTCATGCCGCAAATGGAACCCGACGAAGCCCGCTACAGCCTGATTTCCAGCGCCATGAATCAATCCGGGAATTATATTACGCCGCATATTAAAAATGTTATTTACCTGGAAAAACCTCCGTTGGTCTCGTGGGTGACGGCAATATTTTTTAAGGTATTTGGCGAAAACGATTTTTCCGCACGTCTTTTTGCTGCTTTATGCACCTGGGGATGTATATTGCTTGCTTATTTTATCGGCAGGCATTTTCGCGATCAGGAGACAGGACTATACGCGGCAATGTTGCTAACAATTTCTCTTTATCCTTTTATCATAGGCCATATGAATATACTGGACATGCCTCTTGCCTTTTTCGTATGTCTTTCTATCTGGCTGGGCTATCTCGCGTTGCAGAAACAAAATAAAAAACATCTTCTTTATTTATTTTATCTTGTCTGTGCTCTTGCCTTTTTAACAAAAGGTGTTATCGGCGTTCTCTTCCCATTTGGTATTTTGATTATCTGGCAAATTTTAACCGGGCGGTGGCGGCAAATATGGAGGCTGTTTTCGCCCATCGGCATATTAATATTTTTAGCGGTTGCCTGTCCCTGGCTGATTCTGGCGCAGAAGGAAAATTCCGATTTTCTGTGGTTTTTCTTTGTCCGTGAACATTTCCTGCGTTTTACAACGAAAATGCACGGCAAGACGGAACCTTTCTATTTCTATCTGCCGATAATCATTGGCGGCATGGTGCCGTGGATATTTTATTTGATAAAAGCCTGGAACAATAATTATATTAAAGAATCGTTGTTTAAGAGAGATGAAAATAAATTACTGATTGTCTGGTTTTTATTAATTTTCATTTTTTATACTCTCTCTTCGTCCAAACTTGTGACTTACATTACCCCGCTTTTCTTGCCGATAGCGCTTTTCGCGGGATGTATTTTTAAAAGATATGAAGAAGAAATTTCAATGAAGCAAAATAATTGGCGGGATGCAATTTATCGTCTGGCCATTATCTTCCAGTCTTTAATATTATTTATTGCTCTGATTCTACCGCCTATTTTTAAAAAATATTCCGATGCCCAAAAGGGTCTGGTTATAATGATTTCCGACAGATGGTGGTTATGTATCTTCATACCGGTAATCGTCCTGTTTCTCATGACTTTCCTGCCGGACTTAATATATAAAAAATTCAAAAGGGGCTGGTTTTTCAGCATATATGTTCTATGCGCAATATTATTGGGCGCTATGCTTTTCCCGCTTAACGACTTTCTGTCGCCGTATCGAAGCGCTAAAGTTACAAAAGAGGCGATTGCCTTCTATGTTCCTCCCGGCCGTGATTTATATCAATACAGAGTGAATTTTTACGGCATTGACTTTTATAATAAAATAAGGACACCGGTTGTGGAGGATTTCGGCGAACTGTCGGAAGGTATCGCCAAAATGCCCGAAAAAGAAAAAAAACATTACTTTCTTTCTCCGAATGAATTTTTTAATTTGTGCGCGGAGAAAAAAGATATATATTGCATTACTCAACACAATGAAAAATTAAGGCAAATTACGCAAAGATTTCCCCGGACGGAAGTGCTCTGGGATAATAAGGCGTTTTATCTGCTTCATGTCAAAAATTAGAAAGAAGAATAAATGAAAATCAGAAAAGAGTTTCTTCCTTTTAGCCGTCCCTCCATCGGGAAGGACGAAATAAACAGAGTGACAGCCTGTTTGAAATCGGGATGGATTACGACAGGTGCGCTTTGCTGGGAATTTGAAGATAATTTCTGTCAGCTGACCGGCTCGGGGCAGGCCATATCCGTTAATTCTGCTACAGCCGGAATGCATATTGCTCTGTCGGCGCAAAACATCGGTCCGGGAGATGAAATAATAACGCCGTCCATGACGTTTGCCTCTACGGTAAACATGATTGCCCTGCGCGGCGCCAGGCCGGTATTTGTTGATATCGATTACGGCACACTCAATATTAATCCGGATTTGATAGAGGAAAAAATTACAAAAAAGACAAGGGCTATCATTCCGGTGCATTTCGCGGGCGCTCCCTCGGATATGGATAAAATCAATAATCTGGCGCGCAAATATAATCTGACTGTCATTGAAGATGCCGCTCATGCCGTGGGAACTTATTATAAAGGAATTCACGCCGGTGGTTTTGGTCATATCGCCATTTTCTCTTTTCACCCGATTAAAAATATAACCACAGCAGAAGGTGGAATGATAACTTTGAATAATGCCGTATTGGAAAAAAAGTTGCGGTTGCTTCGATTCCATGGAATAGAAAGAGACGCTTGGAAAAGATACGGCAAGGGCGGCAATCCATCGTATGATATTGCCGAGCCCGGTTATAAATATAATATGCCGGATATCCTGGCGGCGCTGGGATTGGCGCAGTTGGAGCGCTGGCAGGAATTGAATTTGCGCCGCGCAAGGCTGGCCGAACTTTATTTTGCAGGGCTTAAAGATATTTCCGGTATTGATTTGCCTGAAATTCCGGAATATGATCACACCCATGCCTGGCATCTTTTAGTGATTAAGATATTGGCGATAAATCGGGAGGAGTTCATGAGCAGATTATCGGATTATAATATTGGGTACGGTCTGCATTTTCCTTCGGCTCATACCTTAAGCTATGTAAAAGAAAAATACCCGGAGAGTGTCGGCATGCTTGCGGAAACTGAGCGCGCGGCGGAGAAGATTCTATCTTTGCCTTTGTTTCCTGATATGCAGGAAAAAGACGTACAGTATGTTTGTGCAGCAATAAAGGAGATTATTAAGCATGGATAATGTGAAGGTGGCAGTAGTCATCCCCGTTTATAATGAAGAAGAAAACTTATCGGCATTGATGCAGCGTCTTATGCCGGTGATGCAGGGGTTGGAAAAAAGCTTCGAGATAA
>Ga0187887_10000607_pt1 | contig 34703 bp, 37 predicted proteins | sample June2016WEW_7_10_FD_132977 | JGI IMG/M metagenome (GOLD analysis project Ga0187887, IMG submission 132977) | Peatland microbial communities from SPRUCE experiment site at the Marcell Experimental Forest, Minnesota, USA - June2016WEW_7_10 | ecosystem: Environmental > Terrestrial > Soil >... | reverse complement strand
CCGGGTCGATGATTGCGGTGGTCGGGTCGGCGTAGAGCAGCATGTCGCTCTCATGAATTGCGCGGAAACCGCGGATGGAAGAGCCGTCAAAGCCGTTGCCATTCTCGAATAAATCCGCTAATTCTTTAATCGGCAGTGTGTAGTGCTGCCATGTGCCCGGGAGGTCGATGAATTTCAGGTCGATGAACTGAACCTTGTTGTCCTTTGCTAGCTTCAGGACATCCTGGTAAGAACTAGGTGCCATTTTTTCTCCTTTTATTTTAATAATCTATTTTAGAACTATTTAACTGAAGTATAAAGTTATTTTATTTCGGATATATTTCATGAATGTTAATTCCATATTAACTGGCGGCTAAATCGCGCCGGTGCCCGAATCGCCGGTGCGCACCCTGACCGCGTCTTCGACCGGCATGATGAAGATTTTACCGTCGCCCATCTCCCCGGTCCGGGCGCCGCGGATAATGGCATTCACTGCCGGCGAAACATCTTCATCCATGACCACCACTTCAATTTTCAATTTCGGCAGAAAATCGAGGCGGAATTCTTTAGCGCCCCATTTCAGGGGAACGCCTTTCTGCCGGCCGCGGCCGCTGACTTCGGTGATAGTCATGCCGTGGTATCCCAGGGCTTCCAGCAAACTTTTGACCGGCTCCAGCTTTTCTTCGCGGATAATCGCTTCAATCTTTTTCATCGCAGAGGGCCCCCGTATGCCCGCTCGCCGTGCTGAGAAATATCCAAACCGATTCTTTCTTCGGTGGGGCTGACCCGCAAACCCATGGTAAGGTCTACCAGTTTCCCGATTACCCAGGTCATGCCGAAGGCAAAAGCCCAAACCGCGGCGATACCGGTGAGTTGAATCAGTACCTGGCCGGCGTGCCCGTAAAAGAGGCCGTTGCGCCCGGCCGGATTAACCGCCAGGGAAGCAAAAAAGCCGATGGCGAGTGTGCCGAAAGTGCCGCCCATGCCGTGCACCGCCCAGACATCCAGGGATTCATCAATACGCGTCTTTTTCGCGCGGAAAGCCATCATGTAAAAACCGATGAGGGACGCGGCAATACCGATGGGGATACCGATTACCGGCTGGACAAAACCGGCAGCCGGTGTGATCGTGGCCAGCCCGGCGACCGCACCGGTAGCAACACCCAGAACGGAGGGACGCTGGTAGCACCAGCCCAGAATCATCCATGTAACTGCGCCGGCCGCCCCGGCGATATAAGTAGTCATAAAAGCGCTGGAGGCCAGGCCGCCGGAGGTAAGGGCGCTGCCGGCATTGAAACCGAACCAGCCGAACCACAAAATACCGGCGCCCAGCAAAACCATGGGGATATTACTCGGGTCCATCCGCTCGCCTTCATAATAACCTTTGCGCGGGCCGAGGATAATGGCCAGGGCGAGGGCGGAAACACCGGCCGTAATGTGAACAACCGTGCCGCCGGCAAAATCGAGGAAGCCCATTTTCTGCAGCCAGCCGCCGCCCCAGACCCAGTGCGTCACCGGGCAGTAAACCAGTGTGAACCAGAGCGCGGAGAAGACCAGCAGCGAGCTGAATTTGATGCGTTCCACCACCGCGCCGGTAATCAGCGCGACCGTAATCACGGCAAACATCATCTGAAAAGCGGCAAACGCCAGCTGCGGGATGGTAGTGGCATATACAGAAGACGGGGTCTGGCCGACGCCAAGCAGTCCCACGAAATTCAGACCGCCGATGATGCCCCCCTTGTCCGGACCGAAGCTGAGGGAGTACCCGTAGGCCACCCAGAGCAGCCCGATAAGTCCGAGTGTGACGAAACACATCATTAATGTAGAGAGAAAATTCTTACGGCGCACCATGCCGCCGTAGAAAAAGGCGACGCCCGGGGTCATCAGCATCACCATCGCGGCGGATACAAGCACCCAGGCGGTATCGGCAGAATTAATAGGCATCCAGCCCTCCTTTACACGCTAAGATGTCTATAGTTTACAGGGGAATTGTTACAGAAATGTTTCAGAAATATTAAAAAAACATTACTGGCAAAAATATTTTTAAAAATTTTCGCCATTTCGAAGGAATGTTATATTTTTTAAATTTTCAGTAATTTTCTATTTCAGCCGGTAGCCAATCCCGCGGACGGCCACCAGACGCTTCGGCCGGTGCGGGTCGGATTCGATTTTTTTCCGCAGACGGCAGATTTCGACATTGATGGCGCCGTTTTTACTGGGCTGCCCCGAAGGGGAAATCGTACGCAGAATTTCCTCCCGCCTGACGACCATGCCTTTTTTACTTACAAACAGATACAACAACTCGAATTCTTTCACGGTCAAGTCGATTTCCGTTTTCCCCATTTTGACCTGATACCCTATGGGGTCAATGTAAAAATCATTCAGTAATAAAGGTTCCTGTTTTGACATTGTCGCGGAAGCGTACATCGCAATCCTCAGATATTTAATAATTAAAATATAGAGAATTGATGTTACGGATATATTACGGGAATACTACAATTGTGTTAAATCCGGTTTTGGGGAAAACCTGGTCTAAGCGGAAGTGCCGGAATAATGTTTTAATCCGATTTTCCAGAATGCGCGGGAAACCAGCGCTAAAATCACCGCCAGCCCGAAAGCGACCAGTAAAGTCACCCCATTCAGACGGTTGGTTAAAGCCTCCACCGGTACCGTGGTGGCAAAGGCGACCGGAATAACGAAGGTCAACCCGTAACGCAGCCAGGCGGGATACAGGCTGACCGGCCAGCGTCCGGCTTCGTACATGCTCTGAAATATCGTCAGGATATTTTCGACCCGCACCAGCCAGAAAGCCAGCGTCGCCAAAGTCAGGAAGAAACTGTAAATAATCACCGCGCCGGTGAGCAGCATCGCAACAAATTCCAGGGCCGCCAGGCCGCCGATGTTCCCGCCGAGGCGGACCAGGGCAATAAGCAGCAGGGCAAATCCCAGGCAGATATTGATTATCTCCCAGATACCGAAGCGGTTGATACTGGCCATGAGCTGGGCGTCTTCCGGTTTGGTCAGCATGAAATCGAAAGTCCCGTCACGCACCGATTCGATGAGCTGCTCCATGCCGGGCTGGATAGTGAAACGGATGATGCCGCCAATCATGACATAAACTCCCACCAGCGCCAATATTTCATTCGGAAGCCAGCCGCCCAGAGAACCGGTGAAGGAGAAAATAATCGCCATGCCGAGCAGAGCAGTCCCCAATCCGAGGATGGACTGGAAAAGATTAATGAAGAAATTAATGCGGTAAGCTACCTCACCGACCAAATTAACCCGGAAAAACACCCGCACCAGCCGGAAATAACTCATTGTCCCACCGCCGCATAAGCCTTAACACCGAGACGCCAGACAACCCTTACTAAAAATACGGCGATTGCGACCCAGATAATCTGAACCCCGAGTCCGATTAAGGCTCCGGTAACCGTGATTTTACCGAGCAGCAATTCCGTGGGGAAACCGATCGTCCAGTAAAAGGGCAAAACTTTCGCCGCAATTTGAACCGCGCGCGGCAGCAGAGAGAGCGGGGCAATCTGTCCCGAAAGAAACAGCAGCAGGAAAAAATAAATCTGGTTAATCGCGCTGACCCGGGTGGTCCAGAAGGCGCACTGCGCCAGCGTCCATTCCAGCAGGAACCGGAGGGCAAATGCCAGCAACAAACCGGGGATAAACAAAACGGCGAGCCACGGCGTCACGTTCAGTCTGGCATGAAAAGCGAACGCCAGCCCGATGGCGATGACGGTCAGTATCGGCAGGGTAATCGTTTTGGACATGATGTTATCCGCGATATCGGAATGGATGGGGTGCACCGGCTTTAGCAGGGCGAAGGAAAGGTAACCTTCCCGGATGCGGTATTCATAATCAAACATTACCCAGGTATAGGTAAACTGATTCACCAGCATCAGGATAATGAAATAAGCGGCAAAAGCGCCGGTGGTATAAGTCCCGATGCTGCCGCCGTTACCGTTGGAGACGGTAGACCAGACAATCAAGTAAACCAGCGGTTCGAGGACCTGCCCGATCATCCAGATGACCAGCGAAGCGCGGTACTGGAACATCGTCGCAAAGGTAGTTTTAAATTGCTGTAAATATAATTGCAAGAGGCTTTTCATGGATTCCATTCCGTAAACGCGCGGTCGATGACTTCCTCAATCGGCGGGTCTTCCACCAGCAGGTCGACGACCGGCAGGTCGGCCAGTAAACGTTCGGTGATGCGGGCGGTTTCGGCCTTTGGGACCCTCAAAGTGTAGCGCCCGTCTTCACACGAGAGGACTTCCCCGTAAGCATTTAAATCTGCCTGGCATTCCCCCAACTGGATGCTGATAGTTTTATGGGAAGTAAATTTCTGGAGTAAAAGCGCCAGTTCGCCGTCGAAGAGTAAATGTCCGTGATGAATGACCACCACCCGGCGGCAAAGCGCGGCCACATCTGCCATGTAGTGGCTGGTCATTAAAACGGTCGCCCCGAAACGTTTGTTATATTCCGCAATGAACGAGCGAATCCGCCGCTGCATAGTCACATCCAGTCCGATTGTCGGTTCATCCAGAAAAACAACCTGCGGACGGTGCAGGAGAGCCGCGGCAATTTCGCATTTCATCCTTTCGCCGAGGGAGAGGTTACGCACAGGCTTGACCAGCAGAGGCCCCAGTTCCAGCAGCTCGGTCAACTCTTTCAAAATACGCCGGTAATCTTCAAGCGGAATCCGGTAAATCACGCGGTTTAACTCAAACGAATGGATGGGAGCGATATCCCAGACCAACTGGTTCCTCTGCCCCATAACCAGTGTGATTTGCCGCAGAAATGTTTTCTCCCGCTTCCAGGGAACGTGCCCCATCACGGTGGCGTTTCCCCGGGTAGGATATAACAGGCCGGAGAGCATTTTCAGCGTCGTGGTTTTACCGGCGCCGTTAGGGCCGAGGAACCCCACAATTTCGCCGGGCATCATGCTGAATGTAATATCATCGACGGCCGGGACTTCGGTTTTCTGACGGTGGAAGATGGCGCGGATAGTCGCTTTGGCCCCCGCTTCCTGCTCGTTAACGGTATAGGTTTTAGATAAACCCTGAATCTTGACAACCGGACCGGCCGCCCTCAATTTAGCCGGAGGGGAAAGACTGTCAGGTTTGCCCGGATTCCTACCTGCCATCAGAGTACGCCTCTCACAAAGACTATTGTATTGCCACAGTTGGTAATTAACATTATATACGCTAAAAACTGCATGTGCATTGACTCGATGAAATCCTCGTGATTGCGCCTGCCGCCCCTGACAGAATATAATTTTCTACACTGGTATAATAATCACATGAATTTCGGTTTTCTAAACACCACCGAGAGGTAAAAATGAAAGAATTTTTTAAAAAACAGTTCACTTTTGCGCTTTATGGGTTAGTTTTCTGGTTTCCGGTGATGCTGGTCATCTATATCGTAATTTTTCTGTTAAGTAATGCCGAAAAAGCCGGGAAGCTGATTCTGGGAAACATTGTCATCAACAAGGGCCTGTACTCCGTGCTGGCGATAATTCTGGCCGTTCTGATTGTATACTTATCCGGTGTAATACTGAAATTAACTAAAGTCGGGGATATCCTTTCTAAAATTCCCGTTATCGGGCTCTTTTTCGGGCGCGGCGAGGTGATGAGCATCGACCGGTTGGGGCGTCTGCAACCCTGCATGTTCCTGTTTTCACCGACCGCGATGGGTTACGGCTGGATACTCTCCGAGGAAAAGGTCAAAGTAGGCGCAAAACAGGCGCCCTTTTCGCTGGTGAACGTCTTTTTCCCGGGTGTCCCGACGCTGGTGGCCGGTTCGATTCACGCTGTCAGAAAAGAATCGGTGATGAAACTCGGTAATTCTTCCCGGGAAATGATTGACGTGCTGCTTTACAATATCCGTACTCCTTCTTTCATCGAATTTCTGCCCTGGGAAGATGAAACCCCGGAACAGTTCGAGGAAAGGTCGAAATTATTCGGGGTAAAACAGATTTTGGGGTAAATCAGTAATGACCGTAAATAATGACAAACCTGCGGATAACATAGAAAAGCCGAAACGCCGGCCGCATCCTTCGCTGACGATTATCACCATCGCGGCAATGCTGCTGATAGGCGCGGTGATTATTTTTCTGGACAGGAAAGAGGTAGTCCAGCTTGAGGGCAAAGCCAATTGGAGTTATCTCGTCATTGCGCTGGGATTCGTCGCCGCTTCCTATCTGCTCAGCGCTATCAGCACTGTTGTGATGTTGAGAATATTCGGCGTGAAATATGATAAATCTTATCTGTTAAGGGTAGGATTTGTTTCCAACGTTCTTTCGAATTTAATCGCCATTCCTGCTGCGGTGGCCTTGAGGCTGCTGGTTTTGGGGCGGCACGGCGTGACGCAGAGCCAGAACATCGGCGCTTCCTTGCTGCTTTCTTATTTTAAAAACCTGGTCTTTTTTATGCTGATTCCTTTAGGCCTGATTTATATTATTTTCAGTTATCCGTTGGTTTTCGGCGGTGTCGCTGTGATGATTTTGATAATCCTTATCCTGGTAATCGGCATCGCAGTTGCGACCTTCATCATGTTTAACGACCGGGCCCGCGCAGCGATTTTAAAAATCGCCGGCCGTGTGTGGCATTTTATCACGCGCCGCAGTATCGAACCGGCGTTGAATAATTTCAGGGACGCAGTAACCCTGGGCATCACCGTATTGAAACACAAACCGAAATCAGCGTTGTTACTGGCGGGACTGATTATCGGAGATGTAGCGGCGATGATCGCCGGTCTGGATTTCTGTTTTAAAGCGCTGGCCATTCCGGTGCACCTGGGCGTGCTGATTACCGGTTTCAACTTCGGTATCACATTGACAGTGATTTCGTTTATTCCCGGCGACCTGGGGGTACAGGAAGCTTCCATCGCCGGGATACTGGCGATTTTCGGTGTGCCGTTCAGCCAGGGGATATTGGCATCAATCCTGTTCCGGGTGCTCTATTATTTCGTGCCTTTCGTGGTCAGCCTTGGTTTTTATTGGAGTTTATTGAAAGAGACAAACTCGAAAATGCCGTAAACCGGTTAAACTGCGAGCCGGCTGGTCTGTTCCGTTTCCCGCTGCCGCCGGAGCGATAAAAGCAAGAGCCAGACGGCGGACACTTCAACCCAGGCAATAGCATTGGCCACGGTGAGCCGTTCGTAAAGCCCGAACCAGCTCAAGTGCGGTAGCAATAGGTGCCCTGCCGCCAGCCCGAAGGCAATGAGACCGGTGACGGCGGAATAATTGAAAAGGCCTTTCCACTGCGGGTCGTTCCTAATGCTGCTGAGCATCAGCCCCACCGCTACCGGGAAAAGTCCCAAAACGCCATAGGCTCCGACCAGATGGATACGGCCGTTTATAGTCGCCGGCGCGCCGACCGGGTCTACCCGGAAAGCGCCGATGAGCAGCATGCCGAATCCAAAAAGCACCATCAGGAAAATACCTAAATCAAAACCGCGCCGTCTTTTAATATTGAGAAATAAACCGGCAGTAAAGATTTCAATCAACAGCCCGATTACCAGAAAACCGATGGTCTGTATCCAGCCTAATGAAGTCAGCGCCAGCGAACTGATGGAATCCCGGACTAAATCGTATTTCGGGACGGCGAGGGCGGCGGCCAAATCCAGCGCAATCAACACCAGCGGCCCCGCGATGCCAGCCAGTGCCAGGATGCCGTGGATATCCAGTCTCCCTAAAAATTGCTGCGGCATTGCGTTTTCGGCGTTATTCATCAATTTATTCCATAAATAATAACATTCAGATAAAATTAACGCGGTTAAAAGCAATTCCCGGTATCACGGTTACCGGGAATTGTTATCAGAGGTATCTGATTATATTCCATCCCTGGCTACTCATTCAAGAAATATCTTTATAATAGTGATATTAATATCTTAAATCTTATCCCTATTTTCCCGTCATTGCTGCGGGCACCGCGAACGGAATATAATCAGGTAATTTGGGTGTTGCCGGAAATTCCGGTTTCTGAAAAAAGGATTGCAAGTTGATGCCCGACCCTCAAAATGAAAGTACTTTGGCGAGATTGGCTACGGTCGCCTGCTATGTCAGTCCCTGCGTCATGGTGGCAGCCGACATAATAACGATTGCGTTGAACCGTAACGCCGACCCCTTAAGCCAAACTATCAGCGGTTATGCCCTCGGACCATACGGCTGGCTGGAAAAGATAGGAATGATATTGGTCGCAATTTCTTTTTTCTTCATCGCAGTCAATCTGTTAAAAGTAAAAAATCAGGACGGTTCGGCCTGGTTGAAATTCATTGGAGCGTTGCTGGTGATTGTTGGGATTGGATTTATTACGCTCACCATTTTTAATTCCAACGTTATCGGGACGTTGACCAATTTCCACGGCCTGGTGCACCAATTTACAGCCATTTCCGTATCCGCAGTTTTCTATACCAGCTGCATTATTTTAATGGTTCTGATGGTAAAGCGGCCGCGTTTCCGATACTTGAGTTATTACAGCGGGTTAACTTTTCTGGTGGGCCTGGCGGTTTTGATTTTGCTGGTTTCCGGTCATCATCTGAACGATGATATCGGACTGGAAGAACGGCTGATTGCCGGTTTTAATCTGGTCTGGATTGTCCTGGCCGGTCCGCAGATAATCAAGCTCACTAATCAGCTACAGTAATACCATGTCGTTAGTTCTAAGGCGCTTCGCCATCGCTCGGCTTTGCGGCACATATTTATCGAGTTCGGCCCAGAACCGGCGGCTGTGATTGTGTACCCGCGTATGCACCAGTTCATGCAGCATTACATAGTCCGCTAATTCTACCGGCAGCAGTGCCAGTTTGATATTAAGGCTAATCGTATTTTTCGGGGAACAGCTTCCCCAGCGTGTTTTTTGCTGCCTGACCGTCACCTTGTTACAGGCAAACCCATGAATTTCCGCCAGCTGAAACAGGCGGTTGATTATTTTTTTCTTCGCCGCGGCAGCGTCGCTGATTTGCAGGTTTTGCGCTAAAGCCTGCCGGCGCAGTTCATTTTGCGCAATTAACGCCTGGTGTTTTTGAATCCATCTTTTTTTGGTCTCGACAAATTCCAGGGCTTTCGTTACCGAAGTCCGGTAAGGCACTGAAACTTTGACCCCAATCGTAGGGCTGACCGAAATAATCACCCGTCGGGCACGCCGGCTGTGGTTAATCCGGACAGGACCGACGCCGTCCACGTTAATAACGGATAAATCTGCGGCTAATTCCAAAGAAAATAATTCGCCGTGAGCATGGACATTTTTATTCATGTTGTGTTCCAAATTTAAGATTATAAGTCCGGTGTTTGAATGTCAAATTCGCTTGCAAAATTTCTGCCGCCATGTAATAATTAAGGTAGCTTAATTAATCTGGCTTAATTAACGGAGGTTTTGATGGACAGCGAAAGAACCGAAGAATATTTAGAGGCAATATATAAAGAGCAAAGCAAGGGCGAATCCGCTTCTACTTCTTTTCTGGCGAGGGATTTGGGTGTCTCCCAGCCGGCGGTGACCGACATGTTGAAAAATCTGGAAAGCAAGGGGCTGATCGTCTACAAATCCAGTCAGGGCGCCACGCTCACCGATATCGGCGTGGAAAGAGCGCTGGGCGTCATCCGGCAGCACCGGCTCTGGGAAAGGTTCCTCACCGATATTCTGGGCATGTCCTGGGATAAAGTGCATGATGTCGCCTGCAAATTGGAACATCTGGATGTCCCGGAAGTCGAAGAAAGACTGGCAGTACTGCTCGGCGACACCGATACCTGCCCCCACGGGCATGCGATTCCTGACAAAAACGGGAATATTAAGCTGGATAAAACCATCCCGCTGACGAAATTCCAGCCGCTGCAGCGCGTGAATATCGTGGCCATTGACGAAGGCGATTCCGGCCTGCTCCGGGAAATCGAAAAAAAAGGACTGAAGCCGCAGGTTATCGTCACTATCAAAAAGAAAAATGAAGACGGTTCGATGGAAATCGAAGCCGGCAATAAAAAAATTTCCCTGAAACCGCAGCTGGCGGCAATTCTGCTGGCGGAACCGGTCGCAGCAAACAAATTAATTGCGGCTAAAACCGAAACAACGCTCAGCAAACTGGACGCGGGCAATACCGCCATCCTGAAAGAATATACCGGGGAACGCAATCTGCTGGGGCGCTGCCTGTCGCTGGGGTTTACCCCCGGCAGCGTCATCAAAATGCTGGAAAACTATAACAGCGGCCCGGTCCTGGTCAAAGTGCACGATACGGCGGTCGCCCTAGGACGTGATTTGGCCGACCATATTACCGTCACCCGGACTGAAAATGCATGTTAGGCAAACCCGAAAATAAAATGATCATCGTGGCGCTGGCCGGCGCCCCGAACACCGGCAAAAGCACCGTTTTTAACCTGTTAACCGGGCTTTCCCAGCACGTGGGGAACTGGCCGGGCAAAACCATCGAGCAAAAGACCGGCAGTGTGCACCGCGGCAATCTAACCATGAATATCGTGGATTTGCCGGGTACCTACAGTCTGACGGCTAATTCCGCGGAAGAGCAGATTGCACGGGACTATCTGGTAAAAGAGAATCCCGATCTGGTAGTGGCCGTGCTGAATGCCGCCAGCCTGGAACGGAACCTGTATCTGGTCGCCGAACTCATCGAATTGTCCCCGCGGTTGGTAATTGCCCTGAATATGATGGACGTCGCCCAGCAGCAGGGAATGAAAATTGACGCTAAGGCACTGGCGCAGGAACTGAATATCCCGGTCATCCCGATTGTTGCCAGCAAGAACCAGGGACTGGACGAACTGCTGACCGCCATTGAGCAGGAATACCATCAGCCGTTGGGTTCACGTCAGTTGAAACATATCGAGTACGGCAGTGAAATCCAGAAGGTCATCGACCACGTGGCGCAATTACTGGATGACGCCATGACCGCGCCTTATCCCAAACACTGGACGGCGATGAAATTACTCGAAGGCGATGCCCAAATCAATAAAATGATTATGGGACGGGCCGCCGGCGAGCAACTGTCGTCATTAGAGGCTTATCTGCGGGAGCATGAATCGGCGGCCGTGACCATCGCCACCCTGCGTTATGCCTGGGTGGAGAAAATGATGGCGGCGACGCAGGAAAAGCCGCCGATGGGTCGTGTTTCTTTGACTGAACGAATCGACCGGGTAGCAACTCACCCGGTATCCGGTTTATTTATTCTTTTACTGGTATTGTGCTTGATTTTCGGGCTGGTTTACAGCATCGGCATCCCCCTGCAGAAATTGCTGGAATTGCATTTAATCGAGGCCGGACATAATTTTGTGAATGCGCACCTCAGCGCACCTGCCTGGGTCAAAGGTTTACTGGCGAACGGGATTATCAGCGGGGTGGGCACGGTGCTGACTTTTATCCCGATATTGATGCTGTTTTTTGCCGCCTGGGCATTTATGGAAGATGTTGGTTATACGGCCCGGGCTGCTTTTGTCACAGACAAGTTCATGCATTCGCTCGGGTTGCACGGTAAATCCGTTTTACCGCTGGTACTGGGATTCGGCTGCAACGTCCCGGCGATTCTGGGGACACGCATCATTGATTCGCCGCGTTCCCGGCTGCTGACAATCCTCGTGGCACCGCTGGTACCCTGCACTGCCCGGATGGCGGTGATCACCCTGATTGCCGCCGCATTCTTCGGCAGCACCGCGATTTTCGTGGCCATCGGCATTGTCATTTTCAGCCTGATTATGATGATTATCACCGGGCTTATTTTGAACCGGTTTGTCGTCGGCGGCGAAGACAGCGCTTTACTCATGGAATTGCCGTTGTACCATTTACCCAATCCGAAAATCATCGGATTAGTAACATGGCAGAATACCGTCGCTTTCATCAAACGCGCCGGCACGATTATCCTGGCGGTTTCCGTTGTCATCTGGATATTATCCTATCTCCCTCACGGGGAGATTAACACCAGCTTCCTGGCAGATATCGGCAAATTTTTAACACCGGTAGGAAAACTGATGGGATTGAACTGGCAGATGATGGTGGCATTGTTGTCCAGCTTCATCGCCAAAGAAAACACCCTGGCGACGCTGGGGACGCTGACCGGCGGACAGGGCGCGGCGCTGACGGCGCAACTGAAGGTTTTACTGACACCGGCGGCGGCATTGGCTTTCCTGGTCGTGCAGGTGCTTTTTATCCCCTGCGTGGCCACTGTCGCGGCAATCCACCACGAAACCAAATCCTGGCGCTGGCCGCTTTTTACTGTTGCTTATCAACTGTTGCTTTCATTCGCCATGGCCATTATTGTTTTCCAGATTGCGCGCGTGCTTTAGAGCATTGCGATTTTAGAAAAAAACGAAAAAATTATCGAATATTTTTAAGTTTATTTTCCGGAACACAGTAATAATGGTAAAATCAGGCTACGCTAATGAAAGGGGGGTGAATCAATGAACTACCACCGGATGTTCAGGGTAAAACCCGGCGATAAGATTGATTTAAGTAAAATTGACCCCGATTTTACCGATGTTTTTAGGGATAAAGCATCGGCGGGTGACAAGATCGAAAAATACACTCAGGAATTACGGGATTTACAATATCGACTATATGCAGCCGGGAAATCATCGCTGCTAATATGTTTACAGGGTTTGGATGCCGCCGGGAAAGATGGAACAATTGTCCATGTGTTAGGCGTGATGGACCCATTGGGAACAAGAGTTTGCGCATTTAAAGTCCCGAGTGTTGAAGAAGCATCGCATGATTTCCTGTGGCGCATTGAAAAGCAAGTTCCGTCCAAAGGTGAAGTGGTAATTTTTAACCGTTCACATTATGAAGATGTCCTGGTGGTTCGAGTGCATAAAATGGTTTCAAAAGAAGTGTGGTCCGAACGGTTTAATTTCATTAACAATTTTGAAAAAGAGCTCGCTGCCAACGGCACACATATTTTAAAGTTTTATTTACACATTAGTCCGGAAGAACAACTAAAACGATTTGAAAAGCGGCTTGATAATCCTAGATATCAATGGAAAATAAGTGAGTCTGATTATACCGAAAGGGATTTTTGGAAGGACTATATGCGAGCCTATGAAGAGGCACTGAGTGCAACGAGCACGAAAGATGCCCCCTGGTATATAATCCCTGCGAATCATAAATGGTTCCGCAATCTTGCTGTGTCGCAAATAGTTGTCGAAAAATTCAAATCGTTAAAGATGCAGCTTCCCGAACCTCAAGCGGATTTAGATATTATCCGGCAAAAATACCACAAAGCAGTGAAGGAAGCCGAAGAAAAATAATGGGATACGACTAATCAAATTCTGCTGCAGCCTCCAAGTTTAAGCTTGTAAATCAAACCTGATGGTGCGTTTGTCAAGCCTTTTTCCCCGGTTTCACTAATGGTGTTTCCGGTTCTAAACTCGCAAGAATTAGAATACCCCCAATGGGATTCGAACCCGTGTTGACAGCGTGAAAGGCTGTTGTCCTAGGCCTCTAGACGATGGGGGCTTGCAGGTACATTATAACAAATACAGCTATTAACGACAAACATTTTTTCTATCAACGTTGTCAGCTTGAAAATTGCGCGTCTTCCGCCTTTTCGCTTTTGGTTCACCGTTCCCGCCAATGTTATAATCAGGGATGAGCATTTAGAATTGATGCACAATCATCATTGAGGCGTAACGTGGCAGACAGTCCTTTCGACCAGGCTCTTGATTTTATCTACAGCTTTATCGATTACGAAAAGAAGCGCGACCCGCACATGAAAATCACCTGGGATTTAAGACGGGTGGAACTGCTGCTGGCGAAACTGGGCAATCCGCACCTTCAGGCTAAAACCGTGCATATTGCCGGCAGCAAAGGCAAGGGCAGCACCGCGGCGATGGTGGCTTCCGTGCTGACCAGAGCGGGCTACACCACCGGACTTTATACGTCGCCTCACCTGCATTTCTTCAATGAACGCATCCGTGTTAACAACCGGCAAATTACCAACGATGAAATCGTGGCAATGGTGGCGAAAATCAAACCGGCGGTAGAAGAAGTCAATAAGGAAGCCGCTTTCGGCGTCCTGACTACATTTGAAGTCACCACCGTGCTCGGTTTTTATTATTTTGAGCAGCAAAAAGTGGACATTCAGGTCATTGAAGTAGGCCTGGGCGGCAGGCTGGATGCGACGAACGTGGTCCAGCCCGATGTCTGCGTGATTACCCCCATCAGTTATGAACACACCGATATTCTTGGTAAAACTTTAACTCTGATCGCGACGGAGAAATCCGGCATTATTAAAAAGGGCAGTACTGTGGTCAGTTCCCCGCAGGCCGCCGAAGCAGATGCAGCCATCGCCGCTGCCTGTGCCAAACAGGCTTCAAAGCTGATTAGAGTCGGGAAGGATGTTACGTATCAAAGCACAAAATTTGACGATGCGCAGCAATCTTTTACTGTCCAGGGCAGGTTAGCCAACTACAAATTGACAATTCCTTTGCTCGGGGAATATCAATTAAGCAATGCCGCCACCGCCGTCGCCGCTTTAGAAGTACTGATTGAAAAGGGAAATCCGGTCCCGGGACAAAGCATGGAACAGGGGATGAAAGAGGTAACCTGGGAAGGCCGCCTGCAGGTGCTCAACCGCCGCCCGCTGGTGGTGGCGGACGGCGCCCACAATCAGGATTCGGCGCACAAATTGCGGCAGGCGCTGGCACAATATTTTAAATTCGAGAAAGCAGTGCTGATTATCGGCATGTCTTCGGACAAAGATCTGGAGGGGATTGTCGCGGAATTAGCGCCGGTTTTCCGGCAGGTAATTGTGACCAAATCTCTGCACCCGCGGGCCATGGACTCCAGGCCGATTGCCGAGGAATTCCTGAAATACGGCATTGCTGCTCAGCAGACCGATGATATCTCGGTTGCGATGCCGCTGGGCTTCAACCGGACCGGCGAAAACGACCTGCTCTGTATTACCGGTTCTTTGTTTATCGCCGCCGGCGCCATCGAACAGGCAATGGCGCTGGGACTGAACCCGGGAAAGAGTGAAAAATGAAAGCACTGCTGCAGCGGGTCAATAATGCCGCTGTGACGGTAGACGGCGAAACTGTGGGGAAAATCGGGCCCGGCTTAGTGGTATTTATCGGCGTGGCAAATAGCGATGGGCAAGAAGATATCGAATATCTGGTAAATAAAATCCCGCAGCTCCGTATTTTCGATGATGCCGATGGTAAATTCAATTTATCGGCGCAGGATGTGAACGGCGAGCTGCTGCTGGTCAGCCAGTTTACGCTGCTGGCCGGCACGCGCAAGGGGCGCCGCCCCGGTTTCACCGATGCCGCGCCGCCGGATATCGCCGAAAAACTTTTTAATCGATTTGTGGCGCAAATCAGATTGACCGGACTGCAAGTGGCAACCGGACGGTTTCAAACCCACATGCATGTTTCCATTGAAAACGACGGTCCGGTTACGATATTCATCGATAGCCGCGAACGGCTCACCAGCCGTTCGGCGTAATTTCAAACCGGACTTTACAGGATTCCTGCCTACCAGGTGCCGTCCCAGGTCACCTGAAAACTATTGACAATACCGACGACGTCCCAGGTGCTGCTCCATCCCGGGGTAGGAAACAGACTCACCGGTTGATAGGCCTGGCCCACGGCAATATTCACGGTTTTGACGCATCGCGAAATGCCGTTACCGGGAACCGCACCGGTATCGTCGATATAAATCAGCCCCTTATCGGTGGTTTGAAATGCATCCAGCGCATGCAGCCCGATGGACAGGTCTACCGACACATAGGCACATCTGATGCCGTCTATTTCGGCGTCGTTGTGCAGCCTTTCGGCAAAATCGCTGCAAACATCCGGGTTACCCGGTTCGGCGGTGCCGTCAATAATATTCTGGATACGGGTCAAATCAACGTGACTTTTGGCGGTGCCGTAATATGTGTTCGGCGTATCGTTCGCGGCGGTGTAAGGGTACTTGTCGGTTTTATCGCTCTTCAGAAAGCTGACCAGCTGGGCATAGGTGGGGTCAGCGGCATTTTTATTGTTAATCAGCACGATAAAATCGCCCGTGTTGTCATAGCAGCCGTCACCGCCGAAAGTTTCGCCGCTGGCATCGTCCGTCACTAGGCCCAAATAGTAGTTTCCGTAAACTCCGGTTGCCGGATTGATGACCGGTGTTATGGCTAATGCTACCGGCTGGCTGCTGATACCGTCTAAAACTGCCGTAACGTTGGCCGTGCCCGCGGTGACGCCGGTCGCGATTCCCCATGAATCGATTGAAAGCATGCTGCTGTCACTGGTCCAGGTTACTTTATCGGTAATATCGGCGGTGGAACCGTCAGCATATGTCCCGGTGGCCGTAAATTGGGTCATCGCGCCAACTGCCAGATTCGCCGGGGATGACGGCGCCACGGTAATGGAAATTAATTTGGGGGAAGGCGTTTTTGCCAAACAGGCGGTTAGCCCGAGTGCGGGAGCGGCAATCAGCCCGAAAATTATTAGAACGCGGATAAATCGTATCTGTACGGTATTTTTCATATAAAACGGCAGCACAGCCATTCCGTGCCTTTCGGTCTTTATTAATGTATCCGATTGTAAAATAACCGTGGTGAATAATCAAATCCTGTTTTGCACCACAGCGGTTATCGGCTTTTTTATTGTCTCACGGAAACGCTTGTGTTATGCTTTCTCTGATGAAAGGTTATGCGCATGTTGCGTTAATACTAATAATCGCGATTGTGGTGATTGTTCTTTTGATCCTTTTTGTGCTGCATGCCGGGCCGTTTAGTGCGCCGGTAACGACACCGGTCGCCACCCCGGTATAACTTTTTTTACGCGCGATTGATACCGTTTAACAATTAATTCCCGGTAACCTCATTTACCTCCTGACGGGAAGATGATATTATAATGGAATTATAAGTTTTAATTCTGCTTCCCCAAAGCCGCAGAATTCTGAAGAAGGGGTAAAATGTTATGAAGAACGATCACCTGCGTTTTCTCGGGTTGGGTCTCACTCTGGGGTTAATTGCGGTTATGACGCTGGGCGCCGCCGCCTGTACGTCAAAACCGACATCTACGGCCACCTTGACCTCGATTACCATTGCCCCCGGTTCGCCGTCTAGTTTACCGGTTGGGGTTGCCCAGACGTTTGTGGCCTCCGGCACTAATTCGGATGGTTTTTCCGGGGTGGATCTCTCTTCGCAGGTGACCTGGACAAGTTCCGACCCAACGGTGGCGACTGTTTCTGCAACGGGGTTAGCCTCATGTCTGGCGGTAGGCACTACCAAAATCACCGCATCCCTGGACGGAATAACCAGTAACACCGTAAATTTGACAGTTGTGGCAGCGCCTACCACTACTGCTACTGTGGTAACACCTTCTTCCACCACGACCGGAACAGACACCGGCACGACTACTGTGACCACGACTACAACAACTACCACCACTGCGCCGTAGTCCAATAATATTTCCACTTGAAAACAATATATACGGGCATTCAAACACAACCACATTCAACCGAATGTGGTTGTGTTTATTAAGTGATTCGGGTAGAATTGTGCTATCAAACCAGCTCAGGTATTAAGCTAAAAACAAACAATAAATAAAGGTCTTTGCCGATGGTGGAAAACAACAATACTCCGGAAAACAAAGCAATTAAAGAGTGGTTATTATCCACGCTGTACAAAGTAAAATCGGGCCAGATTTCCACCGAAGAAGCGCTGCGGGAACTAAGCGTTTTGCCTTATGAGGACCTCAATTTTGTCAAAATCGACCACCACCGCGATATTCGGACAGGCTTTCCGGAGGTCATTTTCGGACGCGGCAAGACCGTCGAGCAGATTGTAATTATCGCGGAACGTCTGGCGGCCCATTCCGATAAAATCCTGGTGACGCACGCCGGTCCGGAAGTTTACCGGGCGGTCAGCGCTAAAATCCCGGATGCGGTTTATAATCCCGTGTCCCGGACCATCGTCGTTAACCGTCAGGAAAAAGCCGTTCTGGTGCCCGGCGTCGCCGTGGTGACCGGCGGCACCGCCGATATCCCGGTGGCCGAAGAAGCCGCTGTCACCGCAGAATTAATGGGCAATAAAGTGGATAAAATTTTTGATGTTGGTGTGGCCGGGCTGCACCGCCTGCTGGACAAATTACCCCAGTTACGTCAGGCAAAGGTGCTGGTGGTGGTAGCCGGGATGGAAGGAGCGCTGCCCAGCGTTATGGGCGGTCTGGTGGCGGCGCCGATTATTGCCGTCCCCACCAGCGTGGGCTACGGCGCCAGTTTTAACGGGCTGGCCGCCTTATTGACCATGCTCAACAGCTGTGCCCCCGGCGTGGCCGTGGTCAATATTGATAACGGCTTCGGCGCCGGTTACATGGCCGGAATGATTAACCTGGGAAAAAACGGAGAAGCCGGTGGCGAAAACAAACCTTGAGTCAAAACTGGAGCAGCTGAAAAAGACTATTAGTGAAATGGGCTCGGTGCTCGTCGCTTATTCCGGCGGAGTAGATAGCACTTTCCTGGCAGTTACCGCGCATGAAGTACTCGGAAAGAATTCGCTGGCGGTGTTCGCCGCTTCGCCCGTTGCGCCGCCGCTGGAAAAAGAAGAAGCCGAAACGCTGGCGCGCAATATCGGCCTCCGTTTTAAAGTAATTGAAAGCAACGAAATGTCCAATCCTGACTTTGTCGCTAACCCTCCTGAACGCTGCTATTATTGCAAACGGGAATTATTCTCCGAATTAAAACCCATCGCGCTGGCCGAAGGCCTGAAATGGATTGCCGACGGCACCAACGCCGATGATTTGCACGATTTTCGTCCTGGCCGAAAAGCTTCTGCGGAAGCCGGCATCCGCAGTCCGCTGCTGGAAGCCGGACTAACCAAAGCGGAAATCCGCCGGCTTTCCCGTGCTAAAAACCTGCCCACCTGGGACCGGCCGGCTTCGCCGTGCCTGGCCTCGCGCATCCCTTACGGCACCCCGGTTACCGCCGAAACGCTAAACAAAATCGCGCGCGGAGAGCAGTACTTGCACAGCCTGGGTTTCCGCCAGTTGCGGCTGCGGCATCACGGCGATATCGCCCGCATTGAACTGGACCAGGAGGATATGGTTAAAATTATCACGCCGGAAATCCGGCAGGATATCGTGACAAAGCTCAAAGCTTTAGGTTATAAATATGTGGCGCTGGATTTAACAGGCTACCGCACCGGCAGTTTGAATGAAGTTTTAAATCTCGCCGGGGATGAGGGGAAAAATGGTTAAAATCGCCTATTTCGATTGTTTTTCCGGCGCCAGCGGCGACATGATTATCGGTTCCCTGCTGGATGCCGGGCTGGAACTGGAAATTTTGCGAAAAGGTCTGGCCGGGCTGGATTTTCATGGCTATCAACTGACCGCGGAAAAAGTGCTGCGCTCCGGCATCACCGCCACCAAATTCGATGTGGTTATAGAGGAAGAAAAACACGAACACAATCACGAAATGTCCCATCACCATCACCGCGGTTTAACCGAAATTCTGAATATCATTAATAACGGCAGCATTCCGGATAGCGTAAAAACAAAAAGCAGCGCAATCTTCCGCAAATTAGGCACGGTGGAAGCCGGAATTCACGGCGTGCCGCTGGAAGAAGTCCATTTCCACGAACTCGGCGCCGTCGATACCATCGTTGATATCGTGGGGACAATATTGGCGCTGGAAACCTTGAAAATTGAAAAGGTTTATTCCTCCCCGTTAGCGGTCGGCAGCGGTACGGTGAAAACGGCGCACGGCGTTTTACCGGTGCCCGCCCCGGCGACGCTGCAAATCCTGGCCGAAGCCGGCGCGCCAATCGTCAATGCGCCGCCGTCGGAGAATCCGCCCGGAGAATTACTCACCCCGACCGGGGCTGTTTTGATTACCTCTCTGGCCTCCGGATTCAAACAGCCGAATATAATCATCGAGAAAACCGGTTACGGCGCCGGCAATAAACAATTCCCGACCTGGCCGAACGTGGTCCGGGTCTGGCTCGGTGAGGAAACCGGCGGCCAAAACGATGATGCACTGGTATTACTGGAAACCAACATTGACGACATGAACCCGCAGATTTACGGCTTTTTGATGGAAAAACTGTTCGCCGAAAAAGCGGCGGATGTCTGGTTCACCCCGATTCAGATGAAAAAGAACCGCCCGGCAATCATGCTCAGCGTCCTCGCGCCCGCTTCGCTGGAAACAAAACTGACCGAAATTATCATGCGCGAAACCTCGACGCTAGGAATCCGCTCGCGCCCGGTTTCACGGCACACCGCGCAGCGGGAAATCATCGAGTTTGATTCCAGCCTGGGCCGCGCCAAAGCGAAAATCAAGCGGTTCGGCGGCGATATCGTCGCGGTATCGCCGGAATATGACGACTGCCGCCGGCTGGCACTGGAACACAACCTGCCGCTGCATGAAGTTTCACGTATTGTGGCAAGCGAAGCCCGCCGCTACCTGAACGAACAAAACCCGAAGTAATTTTGTTATTTTCTATTGACAGCGGTTTTTTCCGTCCTGTATAATTGCAACTGGGTGCATTTAGGATGAGCTGTCTAGCGACATTAAAAGCAAACGGATTCAAACTGACCCCGCAGCGTAAACTGATGGCGGATTTTTTCCATGATTCGGAATCGCATTTAACCGCGGAAGAAATTATTGCGCATGTCCATGAAAAGATGCCGGGCGTGAATAAATCCACGATTTACCGCAACCTGGATATTTTCGAGCATTTGGGTTGTGTTCTGAAAAGTGAGTCCGGCGACCATGTGATTTACCACCACACCGAGGAAGGGCACCACCATCACCTGGTGTGCGCCCGGTGCGGTAAAAGTATTGAATGCGATGAAATGCTTTTCCGGCCGGTAGAAAAAACTTTGCGCGATAAGTACAATTTTCGCGTCGATTTCAAACATCAGGTCATCAGCGGCCTCTGTGAAAATTGCAGTAAACAATAAATCTTTCCCGGTTAATTATTTTTTTAATTATCTAATGCAACTGGTTGCGTTTGTCAAAAGGAAACAATAAACAATGCACATTCCTGACGGTTATCTCAGTCCGGCGACCTGCGGCGTGATGTACGCGGCGGCCGTTCCCTTCTGGGCAGTCGCAGTGAAACGTGTCCGCAAAGCACTGACCGCCCGGACTGTACCGGTGCTGGCGCTTTTCTCGGCATTCTCCTTCACGCTGATGATGTTTAACGTCCCGATACCCGGAGGTACGACTGCCCACGCGGTCGGCGCTACGCTGCTGGCCATCGTGCTGGGTCCCTGGGAGGCCGTGTTGGGGGTTTCCACCGCGCTGGGGATTCAGGCACTGTTTTTCGGTGACGGCGGACTGCTGACTTTTGGCGCAAACTGTTTCAATATGGCCATCGTGATGCCGCTGGTGGGTTATTTTATTTACAAGGTAATCTCCAGTGATTCTGATGCGCTTTCACCCCGCCGCACCGTCGGCGCCGTCATTGGCAGTTATCTCGGCATTGTTACCGCGGCGGCGTGCGCCGGCGTTGAACTCGGTCTTCAGCCTGCGCTATTCCACACTGCCGGCGGTACGCCGCTTTACGCGCCTTACACCATCGGTGTGGCTTTACCGGCAATATTAGCTGCTCACCTGTTAGTCGCCGGTCCGGTGGAAGCGGTGGTCACGGGCGGGGTCGTTGTCTATTTGCAGCGGACTCACTCCGGTCTCATCAAAGCTGACGTCGCAAAAAAGAAAGAAGGCAAACGCTGGCTGGCCTGGGGTGCGCTGGGGCTGGTGGCTTTGGCCACACCCGTCGGGCTGCTGGCTTCCGGTACCGCCTGGGGAGAATGGGGAGTGGCTGAACTGAAGACAATGGGACTGGGTTCGATTCCGCAAGGATTGCAAAAATTAGCCGGCTGGTGGCCGGCCCCGATGCCGGATTACGGGCTGCCGCGCATGGCGGCGGTTATCGGCTATATCCTCTCTGCCTTTGTCGGGATTATTTTGATTGCAGTTTTTCTCTGGCTGCTTGGGCGCTGGCTTACTCGAAAAAATCAGACAAAAAATGATGTATCCGGAGGTTCGCCGGAAAATTGAAAGGCGACGATTTTCTCACTAAAAGTATCTCGGGCTTCAGCCGCGTGCTGGAATCGGTGGTGACCACGGAGGATATCAGCCGCGCTTCCGGTTTGCTGCAAAGTCTGGACCCGCGGGTGAAGCTGGTTTCTTTCCTGCTGTTTATCGTCGGCATAAGTCTGGTGCGCAGCCTACCCGTCCTCGGCGGGATATTTGTGCTGATAATACTTTTGAGCTTAACATCAAAAATATCCCCCGGTTTCTTCCTGAAACGGGTTTTGATTTTTGTGCCGGTTTTCACGTTGGTAATCGCGGTTCCGGCCTTATTCCTGACGCACGGGCAGCCGTTGGTGCACATCTTCGGTAAAATTGTGATTACGCAGCAGGGCGCGCTTTCGGCCGGTTTCTTGCTGCTTAGAGTTACCGATTCGCTCTCATTAGGAGTGCTGCTGGTCTTAACCACACCCTGGGCTAATGTGCTGGCCGCTTTACGCTGGGTGCGGATGCCGGCGCTGATTGTAGATATCCTCGGCATGACTTACCGCTACATGTTCCTGCTGCTGCACTCCGCCAACAGCATGTTTCTGGCCCGGAGGAGCCGGGTTATCGGCAGTTTTTCCGGCGGTGAGAACCGCCGCTGGCTGGGCCGGGCGCTGGCCGTTACTATGGTAAAGTCGCAAAAATTAAGCGAGGACGTTTATCTGGCGATGCTGGCGCGCGGCTATCAAGGCGAAGTCCATGTTTTGCAGGATTTCAGCTTAAAACGCCGCGACTTTCTCTGGATAACCTTTTCATTAATCGTCGTAATATTCTTATTTTGGGTGAGCCGTTTATGAATTCAGTGAATAACGTGAATATCTTCGAAGTCAAAAACCTGGACTATGATTATCCGGGCAATATTGCCGCCTTAAAACAGGTCAGTTTCACGGTTAAACCTGGGGAAGTGGTGGCGCTGGTCGGCGCCAACGGCTCCGGTAAAAGCACCCTGCTCAAACTGCTGGACGGCCTGATTTTCCCCAAAGCCGGCGAATTGATTGCTTTCGGCAAACCGTTATCCGAAGAAGGATTAAAAAATAAAGCATTTATCCAAGAATTCCGCCGCAAAGTGGGGATGGTTTTTCAGGACCCGGATGTCCAGCTTTTTTCCCCGACCGTCTGGGACGAAGTCACCTTCGGGCCGCTGCAGCTGGGAATTTCCAAGGAGGAGGTTATCGCCAGGGGCCAGGCGGCGCTGGATTTAATGGGCATTGCACATCTCCGGCAGCGCCCTCCCTATCTGCTCTCCGGCGGGGAGAAAAAGAGGGTCTCGCTGGGCTCGATCCTTTCACTGCAGCCGCAGGTGCTGTTATTGGACGAACCGACAACCGGCCTGGACCCATCCAGTCAGGGGCATTTGATTGATTTCTTGTTGCAGTGGGCGAAAGCAGATAAATGCCTCGTCTTCAGCACGCAGGACCTGGATATTGTCGAGGAGATTGCGACCCGCGTCATCGTGATGGGGACAGAGCACAACGTCATGGCGGACGGGCAGCCAGAGGATTTCCTGTTCAACCCAGATTTCCTGGTTAAGACCAATCTGGTGCACGAACATTCTCACCGGCACAAACAGCTGGTGCACCGCCATCAGCACCTGCACGAACACCACCACGAAACTGAAATCTAATCGTTTTAAAATTGTCATCAATCCCAACCGCTGTGTTTTACATCGTGATTCCACGTCTGTTACAATGGCATTGACATGAGATTTCCATGGCAGCAGAAACAGACCTTGAAAACGGAAGTATCCCACAACCTGACTGACGAGTTAAGCCGTCAGGGTTACCGCATGACGCCGCAGAGGATGATGATTGTTGACGCCATCGAGCACAGCGAAAATCACATCAGCGCCGAAGATATTTTTAAACAGGTGGTGGCCAAATTCCCCAACGTCAACCTCTCCACGGTCTACCGGACGCTGGAATTGCTGGAAAAGCTCGGTTTAGTCACTAAAACCGAAATGGGTGTCGGCCGTATCGTGTACCACCCCATGGAAAAAGGGCATCACCACCACCTGATTTGCCGGGAATGCGGCAAAGTGATTAGTCTGGATGAAGCCGCACTTACTCCCCTCAAAGAATCCCTGCAGCGGGACTATCAGTTTTCCGCCGAATTGCGCCACCTGGGGATTATAGGTTTATGCGCCGATTGTCAGCAGAAATCCGGGAACAAAAATACCAATGGATAAACAGGAATACTGGGAAAGCCGCTACCTCGGGGAAGGGAAAATCTGGGGGGAATCGCCCAGTACATCCGCTCATGCCGCCCTGCAGCTTTTCCGGAAGCACCGGGTAAAAACAGTATTGGTACCTGGTTCCGGCTACGGCAGAAATACCGGATTATTTTCATCGGCCGGATTCGACGTGACGGGGATAGAAATTTCGGAGACGGCTTTTAAAATGGCCGGCCAATTTGACCCGCGTTCGAAATTCTATCAAGGCTCCGTGCTGGACATGTCTTTCGATAACCGCCGGTACGACGCAATTTATTGTTTCAATGTCCTGCATCTCTTCCGCCAACCGGAAAGGGAGCTGTTTTTGAATCAATGCTTTGGCAAACTAACAAAACGGGGATTGGCTTATTTCACCGTTTTTTCCGAAAAAGAGTCGAGTTTCGGACAGGGCGCGGAAACGGAACCGAATACCTTCGAAAGTAAACCCGGTCGCCCGGTACATTATTTCACCGAACCCGATTTACGGCAGCAATTCCACCGGTTTGAAATATTAGAAACCGGCATTATCGAAGACCCGGAAGACCACGGCGGACAGGCGCACGTTCACATTTTGCGGTACATTTTCGCGAAAACCAACGAGTAAAATCCAACCTCTTTATTTCTGCTTCGGCTTAATCGGCTCAAATTCCAGGCTGATATCCAGCGCTTTAGGGGAATGGGTGAGTGCCCCGATCGAAATAAAATTCACCCCGGTTTCCGCGACGGCGCGTACCGTCTTGAGATTGATGTTGCCGGAGGCTTCGGTCATAATCCCGGACGGCACCAGTTTCACCGCGGCGCGCATTTTGGCCGGGCTCATATTATCAAACATGATGATATCCGCTTTGGCCGCCACCGCCTCACGGACTTCCTTCAGGTTGGTTACTTCCACCTCAACTTTAATCCCTGCCGGGGCACTTTGTTTCGCTTTTGCCACAATTTCCTTTAGTGTCATGCCGTGGGCGCGCAATGTCGCCAGGTGGTTGTCCTTTATCAGCATGCCGTCGCTCAAATTAAAGCGGTGGTTGCGTCCGCCGCCCATCGAGACCGCGTATTTTTCCAGTAGTCTCATACCGGGCGTGGTCTTGCGCGTATCCAGAATTTCCACCGGCAAATCGCCGATCAGCGCCACATATTCCGCTGTCTGGGTGGCAATGCCGCTTAATTTCTGGAGGAAATTAAGCGCGACCCGTTCGGCTTTAAGCAGGCTGCGCGCGTTGCCGGTCACAGTGGCGATAATATCCCCCGAATGTAATACGGTTCCATCCTTCAGTAAAACCTTGAATTTGAGCTCCGGGTCTACTTTGATAAAAACCAGTTTGGCTAAATCGATGCCGGCCAGCACGCCGTCGCCTTTGGCTAAAAGCGTGGTTTTGGCCCGCAGGTCCGCCGGGATGAGGGATTCACTGGTAATATCGCCGCCGCCGATATCCTCCTCCAGCGCCAGGTCAATCAAAGTATTCAACTGGTTTTCGTAAAGCGCTAATTTATCGGTCATCTTAATTTTCCATTAATATTATATCTTGTTGCGCCTATTATAAAGCATATGCGCCTGATTAAACAACTTTATTTATCCAGTTCTTTCAAAGCCTGCTCTAAATCTTCAGGCAGCGGCGATTCGAATTCCACCCATTTACCGGTAGCCGGCAAGTTAAAGCCGATTTTCTGCGCGTGTAAAAATTGCCGGTTTAAAAAGGCGGATTTCTTCCCGTAGGTGATATCGCCGAAAACCGGATAGCCGATGGCCGCCAGGTGGACGCGTATCTGGTGGGTGCGCCCTGTTTCCGGCATGATTTCCAGCAGGGTGTTTTTGCCGACATAGCGGATGACGCGGTAATTGGTGCGGGCGGCCCGGCCGCGGCTTTCTCCGGTCACGGCCATCTTTTTCCGGTCGCCTGAATCCCGCCCGATGGGGGCGTCAATCACGCCTTTGTCCGGCCGGAGAATCCCTTTGACCAGCGTAATGTATGTTTTTTTCACAGTGCGTGCTTTGAACTGGTCCGCCAGGTTAGCCAGGGCAACGTTATTTTTCGCCACCAGCATCACCCCGGAGGTGTCTTTGTCCAGGCGGTGCACGATTCCCGGGCGGGTAACTTCACCGTCATCTTCGATTTCGTTAAGATGGGAAAGAACCGCGTTCACCAGCGTGTGGCTGGGGTGCCCCGGTGCCGGATGTACCGTCAGCCCGGCCGGTTTATCAATCACCAGCAGGTCGTCATCTTCATAAATGATTTTCACCGGGATGGCTTCCGGCAGCAGGCCGGTGGGCGCCGGCGGGGGAACAGTGATTTCGATTTTTTCGCCGGCTTCCGTCTTGTGGCTGGCCTTTTCTGCGATGCCGTTGACCAGAACATTGCCTTCGTCAATTAATTTCTGCGCCTGCGAGCGGGACAAACCCGGACAGTTTTCACTGACGAATTTATCCAGGCGGAAGCCCGCTTTGTCCGCTGTAAATACATAAGAATCCGGGTTTTGTTTCATGCCAAACCCTACTTATTCTCGCGGATAGTCTCACGCAGTACGGAAAAAATAATCAGGAAGACGCCGATGGTAATCGCCGCATCGGCAACATTGAAGACGTAGAAAAATCCGGGATTGATAAAATCGGTGACATGGCCGGAGAACCGCAAGCGGTCAATCAGGTTGCCGAGGTCGCCGCCCAGCAGCAAACCGAGCGCAATCCTGTTTGGGATGTTGACGAATTGTGGATATTTCCGGTAAATATAGACTCCGAGGCCGGAAATGGCAAACAAGCCGATTATTGCGACCCCCGTCAGAATCACCGAATAAGCTTGAAATGCGCCGAAAGCAGATCCGGTATTCGTGATATGAATAATGCTGAAGAACCAGATCTTATAGATTGTCCGGCCGTCCGGGGGGAAAGAACGTATCCAATTTTTAGTTAAAATATCAACAACGACTATCAGGAGAATAGTGATGGGAATAATCAGATTAAGTTTGGAGGTTCGGGGTTTACCTGTTTTTTGCATTCTTAGCCTGAAGCGCTTTACAGTTCATACATTGTCTTGCCGCGGGTAGTAGTTCCAATCTGGCCGATTCAATCGGTTTGCCGCATGTTTCACAAAGGCCGTATTTGCCGGTTTCAAATTTGGTCATCGCGATTTCGATATCACCCAGTTGGTCTTTGATGCGGCGTTCCATCGCCAGACGCTTTTCCAGTTCCAGGCTTTCAGTAGCTTCTTCTTCACGTTTGCCAAAAGGACTGCCATCGCGCCTTTCCTCAGAAGGACGGCCCTCTGCATTCAACTGCTCTAATTCATCAAGCAACCGCTTCTTCTCACTTTCCAGAAGGGCCCTGATTTTTTTGAGGTCGGTCATTATGCTTTCTCCTGTCTTCCTGCGAAGTTCCAACCTGCCGCTGCTGCCTTAAGCCTTCACGGTTAAGCTATTATACCGTCATCCTACCGAAATAACAACAACAAAGGGCAGACCGCTCAAGCCAATTACACCATTTCAAATACTTGACCATCTGCTCAGTAAAAATATTTATCTGATATTGTATCCCTCTTTCTAGTTTTTCGCAACTGCGATTTTTTGTCGCCTGACATGATATGTTATTGATTATCGGCGAAAAATTTAACCATTGCCCGCCTATTTCAAACAGCGGTCAACATTGTTGAAGAAGAAAACATGAGCATCAAACGGATTTGCGTTTATTGCGCCTCCGGTCTGGGAGTCAGCCCTGAATATCTGCTGGCGGCGCAGGTTTTAGGCAGTCTGCTAGCTGAAAAGAAGATCGCGCTGGTCTTCGGCGGTGGTGATGTCGGTCTGATGGGAGCCGTGGCTGATGCCGTCATGGCCGGTGGCGGCGCGGCGATTGGGGTTATCCCGAAATTCTTTGCACAAAAAGTGGTACATCAGGGCTTAACTGAGTTACATGTGGTCGATTCAATGCATGCCCGAAAACAGATGATTTTTGATTTATCGGACGGCTTTATCGCGTTGCCGGGCGGTTTAGGCACACCGGAAGAAATTTTTGAGCAGCTTACCTGGACGCAGCTCGGCTTGCACCGGAAACCGTGCGGCATCCTGAACGTCAACGGGTACTACGACCGCCTGCTGGGTTTTCTGGATTATTCCGTGACCCAGGAATTTATCCGGCCGGAACACCGGGACATGATTTTAGTAGAACAGTCTCCTGAAGTGCTATTAACTAAAATGACTCTGTATAATGCCCCGCATATCGAGAAATGGATCGGATTGAAACGCAATAATCTTTAAATCCGCCGAATAATGACTGTTGAATTTCCAATCTTAGTAAAACGATTCTAGGTGTTCGTTTGACATACGGGTCTACTTTTCATATCATTTAACTAGAGACGTAAAGTCAAATTGTATGCCTGTTCCCCAATTTAAACCTGCTTTCCGGCTTTGCATCAGAAAACTACCTGCAGCGGAAGATTTAATTAGTGGTGATCAAGGTTAGATAAAAGGTAGTTGACAAGGAGGTTCCTCAATGGCTGATAATATTACACCCACCGGCCCTGCGGCGGCACCAACTGTACCGGCTCCCGCGCCTGCACCCGCAACGGCGCCTGCACCGGCGGTGCCGGCTTTCCCCGGGGGGTACAATGGAAAAATATTACGCGTTAATTTATCTACCGGCACTACTTCGACCGAGGCATTAACCGAGCAGTTCTGCCGTAAATGGCTGGGGGGCGCCGGATTTGTTGCGTATTACCTCTGGAAAGAGCTGAACCCCGGTGTTGATGCGCTCAGTCCGGATAACAAACTGGTCTTTGCCATTGGCCCCATATCTGGTTTGCTGCTGCCCGGCGCGGCTCGTAATTGCGTTGGGGCGAAGTCGCCACTAACAGGCGGTATTGCCAAATGTGAATGCGGTGGTTACTGGGGGGCTGAACTGAAGCGCGCCGGTTTTGATGCAATTATTGTTGAAGGTAAGGCGGAAAAACCGGTCTATCTCTGGGTGCATGACGGCGAGGTCAGCATCCGGGATGCTGCTCATCTCTGGGGAAAAGATACCTTGGACACTGAGGCCGCGGTCCGCACTGAATTGGGAGATGCGAAAATCCATCTCGCCATGATTGGCCCGGCCGGAGAACACATGGTGCGCTATGCCTGTATCATGGAAGGCTGCAAAGACGCAGCGGGCAGAGGCGGCCTGGGCGCAGTGATGGGTTCCAAGAACCTGAAAGCGATTGCGGTGCGCGGACATAACCTGCCGGCGGTCGCTAATCCGGATAAAGTCAAAGAAATCAGAGCGCGCATGGTGGCGAACAAACACCCGCTTTCCAACTTCGGCACCGGCGGCCCCGATATGGTTTTCCATGAAGCTTCCGGCAACTTGCCGGTTCGTAATTTCCAGGCCGGCGTTTTCCCCGACGTGCAGAAGATTCACGGCGGCGTCATCAAAGACACCATGGGCGGCCGCATGGACGGCTGCTTTGCCTGCCCCATCCGCTGTAAGAAAGTCTGTAAAATTGATGAACCTTTTAAAGTGGACCCCGAATACGGCGGCCCGGAATACGAAACGCTGGCTGCGTTCGGTTCTGACTGCGGCATCAACGAAGTTAAATCTATCGTCAAAGCCAATGAACGGTGCAACGCCTATTCCCTGGATACGATTTCCTGCGGCTCGACCATCGCTTTTGCCATGGAATGTTTTGAAAAGGGGTTTCTCACCCTGGAAGATACCGGCGGCCTGGAATTGAAATGGGGCAACGCTGAGGCGATGCTGAAAGCAGTTGATTTGATTGCCCGCCGTGAAGGTTTCGGCAACTTTTTAGCCGAGGGAACTGCCCGGATGGCCCATAAAATCGGTCATAATTCGATTGCCTTTGCGATGCAGGTGAAGGGACAGGAAACTTCCATGCACGAACCCAGGATTAAAGCCAACATGGCTTACGGCTTTATGTTTGCGCCGGCCGGAGCCGACCATTGCGGTTCCGCGACCGATGGTGCTATATCTACCGACAAAGGTTTGACCGCGTACCATACACTGGGTTGGCATTCGGGCTTTGTTTCCAATGAAATCAGCGCCCGTAAAGTCAGCTTCTACAAAATGGATGCTTGCAACTACGCCACAATCGATTCGCTGGTCTTATGCATGTTTGTCGGTTACGGCCCGGAAGGGAACGCCGAGTTATTGAAAGCGGTCACCGGTTGGGATACCGGCATTGGGGAACTTCTGCGCATCGGTGAACGGATTCTCACCACGATGCGGTTGTTCAACATGCGGGAAGGCCTTACTTCCGCTGACGACACTTTGCCGGAACGTTTCTTTACCCCCAAGCTCGATGGCGCAGTGTCGAAGACACAGCTTGACCATACTAAGATCGAAATGGTCCGGAAATACTATTACACGTTGATGGGCTGGGACACTAACGGGGTGCCGCTGCCGGAAAAAGTTGAAGAGCTTTACATCAATTAACCGCCGCTGACAGGAGGCCTGTAGTGGAAGAGAAAATCGTCTATTTCGAGAAAGCCGGTGTTATCAATACGGAAGAGACCTTGCGCCTCGCTGCCGAAAGGGCCAAAGCCCGCGGCATTAAGCAGATGGTCATTGCCTCTACCCGGGGCGATACGGCCCGGCTGGCCGCGGAACGGCTGGCCGGCACTGGCATTATCCTGACGGTCATCCCGCACCAGTACAGCGGCGGACGTGAGCAACGGTTTCCGCTCGAATTAAAAGAATCGCTGGAAAAACAGGGTCATCACGTCCACTTTGCCACGTCGTTATTCGCCACCGAAAATCTCTACGGCAGCCCCGTCCCGCGGGTGATGGCTTTCCTGCTGCGTACTTTCTCTCAGGGGATGAAAGTTTGTGTTGAAATGATTCTGATGGCGGTAGACGGCGGTTTTGTCGCCAGCGGCGAGCAGGTTATCGCGGTTGCCGGGAGCGGGCGCGGCGCCGATACCGCCGTTGTGGCGATTGCGGCCTCTTCACGAAACTTGCCGGACCTGCATATTACGGAAATTATCTGCAAGCCGCTCCAGACTTCACAGCATATCCCCAATTATGTCCCGCCGGAAGGGTAAACGGCTCACTTACAACTGCATTTTAAACTGCTCCTAAAATGTTTGCTGCCATTGACATTCCCCTCCTCTTTGGAGTACATTCCAATCAGTCAAATTCTCTTTATTCATCGATTTTTCAGGAGGACGGAAATGGCAAAAGCGAAAATCACCGTAAAAAAGACCGCCGAATATAAAATCAAAGTGACGAAAAACGGTCCTTATTTAGTCTCCGGCGGCCTGCCTCTTTCTGAACTGACCATGTGTATCGATGAAGAGGGGCAGTGTCACGGCTGGCAGGAAACCAAAAAGTATCCGGTAGAGGAAACTTATGCGCTCTGCCGCTGCGGGCACTCGGGTAATAAGCCGTTTTGCGACGGCACCCACGGTAAAGTGCAGTTTGCAGGAAAAGAGACCGCTTCCCATCGCCCATATCTGGAACAGGCCGAAGAAATTGATGGCCCCGGCCTGAAACTGACCGATGTGCGGAATCTTTGCGCCAGCGCCCGGTTTTGTCACCGTGGCGGCGGCACCTGGAAACTGGCCGAACAATCCGGCAAACCGAAAGCCAGACAGATGGTGATTGAAGAAGTGGCGGATTGCCCTTCCGGCCGTTTGGCAGCCTGGGATAAAGACGGCAAACCGCTTGAACCGGATTTCGAACCGTCCATCGGTGTCGTGGAAGATGTACAGGCTGGCAAAATGGGCCCGTTATGGGTGCGCGGCGGCATCCCCGTCGAAGCCGAAGACGGCACCGTTTATGAAATCCGCAACCGGGTCACGCTTTGCCGTTGCGGCAAAAGTTTGAACAAACCCTTCTGTGACAGCCGTCACTTGAAATAGCAGTGATGATATCCAATCTAAAATACTTCAAACCGGAGTTAACATAATGGAAAAAAGAAAACTGCGCGGCGGCATGATTGGCGGCGGTATCGGGGCATTTTTCGGGCCGGTGCACCGCATGGCCGCCACTCTGGACGGACAGGCGGAATTCGTCTGCGGCGCTTTTTCCGCCGACCCTGTGAAATCTAAAAAATCAGGTCAGGAGTTGTATCTCGCGCCCGAACGGGTTTACGGGGATTACCGGGAAATGGTGGCAAAAGAATCCGCTTTACCGCCGGATAAAAGAATTGATTTTGTTTCCATTGTCACGCCGAATGTGTACCATTTTGAAGCGGCGAAATTATGCCTGGAAGCCGGTTTTCATGTGATTTGCGATAAACCGATGACCTGCAACCTGGCAGAGGCAAAAGCATTGAAGGCAATTGTTGCTAAAACGCACAAAGTTTTTGCCCTGACCCATACTTATACCGGCTACCCGATGGTGAAACAGGCACGGTACCTGGTGGAGCAGGGGACACTGGGTAAAATCAACAAGGTTGTGGTGGAATACCCCCAGGGCTGGCTGGCCGGTTTTCTGGAAAGCGGCGTTACTCCTGCCACGATGTGGCGGACCGACCCACAAAAGGCCGGTGTTTCCCTGTGTATGGGCGATATCGGCATCCACGCGGAAAATCTGGGGCGCTATATCACCGGCCTGGAAGTCGAAGAAGTCTGCGCGGATATTTCTCATTTTATCCCCGGCAATCCACTGGATGATGATGCCAATATCCTGGTGCGTTATCAGGGCGGCGCCAAAGGGGTAATTACCGCTTCCCAGATTTCCACCGGCGAAGAAAACGGACTCAACATCCGCGTTTACGGCGCCAAAAATGGGCTTTACTGGAATCAGGAAAATCCCAATTACCTTGCTATCCGGAACCCGGAAGGATATGGCACTACTTATTCCAAAGGCAATAAGATTCTCTGCCCGGCGGCGCAAAATGCCGCGCGTTTGCCGCCCGGTCATCCCGAAGGCATTATCGAAGCCCTCGCGAACATCTATCTGGAAGCTTTCCGCGCAATTCGGGACGGCGCCGGGAAACGCAAAAATACCGTTTATGATTTCCCTACCGTGGACGACGGCGTTGTCGGCATGGCCTTCGTGGAAACGGCACTCGCCTCTGCATCCTCCGACCGTAAATGGGTGAAGATGCTCTCCACAGAAAAATAACGAATCATTGTTTGGGACTTATCGCTGCAAACTGACAGCTCTGTTACTTGACCGAGTTCGGAGCTGAGCTCGTCGATTTTGTGGTTGTTGTGGCCGTCGTTGTCTTAACCGTCGGCGGCGTAACCGCAGACGGAGCCGTAGTAATGGGGGTGGTCGTTGTCGTAGTTGTACTTGGCGTCACGGCAACCGGCGGCACGGTCACTATGGGTTGTTTAGTTGTCGTCGTTCCCGTTGTAGATGTAATGGGCGGAACCGCAGTCGGGGGAACCGCCGCAGCCGATGACGGTTTTGTTGTGGTGGTTGCTGCCGATACCGCTGGCGCAGTATTGGTCGAGGTGGTTGTCTTGGTAATGCCGGCAGCCGCTGACCCGGTATTTGGGGTTGTTGCCACGGCCGCTACTGGAGTTGCTCTTTGTATTGCCAGCGGCATCTGAACTACAGTTGCCGGTGTTTTCCCGGCAACCGGCGCGAAAGATACGATATCCGCGCTCTGCGTGACGTTTGCCTGGTTGCTTAAATCAACATGGACGGTCCAGTCGCTGCCGGTTGTTGCCGTTAAAGTCAGATTTTGTTGATATACGGTTTGATTGTTTTGTACCAGTTGAATTGCCAAAACCATATCTTCGGGAATAATTGCTCTGACTGTGATTGTATATACTCCGGAAACCGGTGTTTCGATCTGAATTGACTGTCCGTTCGTAGAAAGCGCGGCGCTGGAGTTTGGAATCTGATTGAAAGAAATTCCGTTAGTTAAATAGCCTGTGCTGGCGCCGTCCGGGTCGCTGACCGAACAAACGCCGGAAGGATTTAGCGAAAGAGATAATTCGTTTTTCGCCGCCGGAATGTTTTCCGGTACCGCTGCCGCCAGTGTGTTCTGGATGTTAAGTTGCTGGTCCTGGGCGACGCTGACTTCGTTATTTTGCTTATCGATCACGGTCACTGTCCCTTTGATAACTGACAGGCCGGTCGCACCGGAGGTATCCACTTCCGAGCTGAAGGATGTACCCTGCGCTACGAGTGTTGCCAGCGGGGTTTGCACCGCGTAATATGGCTGCTGCGTCCCGGTACCGATAACATTGTTCCAGGTTTCCCCGGAGAGTTGGTTCAGCACGATATGGACTGACTGCTCATTCACGAAACTGGATTCTGCTACGGTCACTTCTGTCCCGGGGTCAAGCGCGGCGGTGCTGCCGTCGAAGAATGTGATTACCGCATGCCCGCCGTCAGATGTCCTCACCGCCGAACCGGTGGCCAATTCAATGGTGCCATTAACTGCCTGCCATGAAGTAGAATTGGCGGCTAGTGTTTCCACTTCCCCGCTCAAAACACTGAGACTGAATTTGTCGGGGTTTATCTGCGCCGGCATGGAAGCCGGGGTTAAGCCGGGACTGACCAGCCAGAACAGCAGCGCCAGCAGTACGACCATTGCCGCCGGGACAATCACCCGGAAATT
>Ga0187887_10000594_pt1 | contig 35140 bp, 31 predicted proteins | sample June2016WEW_7_10_FD_132977 | JGI IMG/M metagenome (GOLD analysis project Ga0187887, IMG submission 132977) | Peatland microbial communities from SPRUCE experiment site at the Marcell Experimental Forest, Minnesota, USA - June2016WEW_7_10 | ecosystem: Environmental > Terrestrial > Soil >... | reverse complement strand
TTCCCCCGCGCCCTTGAGCGTCGCCTCGAGCGGCGACAGGCCGTCTTCGATATGGCGGTAGACGTTCTCCAGCATCACGATCGCATCGTCGACCACGAAGCCGACCGCGATGGTGAGCGCCATGAGCGAGAGATTGTCGAGGCTGTAATGAAGCACGTACATCATCGCGGCCGTGCCGAGCAGCGCGAGCGGTACGGTGACGCCCGGAATGATCGTGGCCCAGGCGGTGCGCAGGAACAGGAAGATCACCATGACCACCAGGGCAATGGTGAGGACGAGCGTGAACTCGACATCCTGTACCGCCGCCTTGATGGTCGTGGTGCGGTTCGCCACCGTGTCCACCTTGATGGAGGGGGGGACCGCGGCGAGCGCGTGGGGGAGCAGGTGTTCGACCCGCTGCTCCGCCTCGATCACGTTGGCGCCCGGCTGTTTGTAGATCAGCAGCAGAATGCCGTTGTGGCCGTTCTGCCACGCCGTGAGCAGGGTGTTTTCCGGACCGTCCACGGCGATCCCGATGTCGCGAATGCGCACCGGCGCGCCGTTCTTGTAGGCCACCACCACATCGTTCCACGGCGCAGCCTTCAGCAGCTGGTCGTTGTCGTAGATGGTGAGTGCGCGGGTCGGGCCGTTGATCGAGCCCTTGGGCGCGTCCACGGTGGCGACGCTGATGACGTTCGCCACGTCCTCCATTTGAAGGCCGAGCGCGGCGAGTTTGATGGGGTCGATCTGGACGCGAACGGCGGGTTTTTGCTGCCCGCCGATCGCTACCTGTGCGATGCCCGGAATCTGGGAGATCTGCTGCGCGAGAATGTTCTCGGCGTAATCGTCGACGGTGGTGACCGGCAGCACGTCGGAATGCACCGAAAGGATGAGAATCGGCGAGTCGGCGGGGTTCACCTTGCGGTAGGTGGGCGGCGTCGGGAGATTCTTCGGGAGCTGGCCGCCCGCCGCGTCGATGCCGGTCTGCACGTCTTGAGCGGCCGCGTCGATGTTGCGGTCCAAGTCGAATTGCAGGGTAATCAGACTCTGACCGAGAAGGTTGGTCGAGGTCATCTGCGACAGCCCGGGGATTTCCGCGAACTGGTATTCGAGCGGAGTCGCGACCGTGGCCGCCATGGTCTCGGGACTCGCGCCGGGCAATGCGGCCGAGACCTGGATGGTCGGAAAATCCACTTGCGGCAGAGGCGCCACCGGGAGCAGCGGATACACCACGAGCCCCACGAGGAAAATACCCCCCATCAGCAGCGAGGTGGCGATCGGCCGGCGGACGAAGGGTTCGGAAATACTCACGATACGATGCCGGCCGTCAGGTTGCTCGGGAGACCGGGGCCCGGCCGCCGGTCGAGGCTTCCGATGCGGCGGTGTGCACGTGCACGCCCGCTTGCAGGCGGTATTGATTGCTGGTGACGACGCGCTCGCCCGCGGCCAGACCCTCCGTCACGATGGTCACGCCGCCGCTGCCCTCCGAGACTCGCAGCGGCCGTACCTCGACGGTGGAGTCCGGCTTGACCACCCAGGTGAACGGGCCATTGGGGCCGAGCTGCACGGCCGCGTTCGGAATGGTCAATGCATTGCGTTCGGTGCGCACCAGGACGCGCGCGTCGACATACTGTCCGGGCCAGAGGGTGTTGTGCGCGTTGTCGAAGATGGCCTTCAATCGAACCGAGCCGGTCGCCTGGTCGATCTGATTGTCGATCAGGCTGAGCGTGCCCTCATCGAGCTTGGCTCCGCCCTCGCGGGAGACGGTCGTGACCTTCACGGTACCGGCCTCAAGCGCCTGCCCGACGATGCCGAGCTCCTCCTCGGGCAGCGTGAACACCACCGAGATGGGCTGTACCTGGGTCACCACCACGATACCGGTGGAATTCGCGCCGTGGACGATGTTGCCCGGGTCGACCAAGCGAATCCCGGTGCGGCCGGTGATGGGGGAGGTGATCCGGGTGTATTCGAGCTGCGTGCGCGCATTGTCGATCACCGCCTGATCGACCTTGAGCTGCGCGGCCAGCTGATCGACCAGCGCGCGCTGGGTGTCGACGGTCTGTTTGCTCGCGAGATCCTGCGGTTGCAGCTTCGTATAGCGCTCGAAGTCGCGCTTGGCATTGGCGAGCTGCGCTTCGTCCTTGACCTTGGTGGCCACCGCCTGGTCGAAGGCGGCCTGATTCGGCCGCGGATCGATTTGCGCGAGCAGGTCGCCTTTGCGCACCGTTTGCCCCTCGGTGAACGCGACTCGTTGCAACTCGCCGTCGACGCGGGCGGTCACGGTCACGGTATAAAAGGCCTGCACCGTGCCCAATCCCTGCAACAAAATCGGCACGTCGGCCCGCGAGGCCTGAGCGGTATCGACCGCGATGGCCGGTGCGTCCTTGTGCGTGGCGGCGGATGCGGGCTTATGGATCATGGCTCGGGCCACGATGACGACGACCACGAGGATCGCGATGGCCGCCCAGGTCCGGCCTTTGCCGTAACGCGAAAGCAATGTCATGGTCTACCCCTGCTGCCAACCGCCGCCGAGGGCGGTGAACAAATCCACCAACGCCTGCAGGTGCGAGTACTGCACCTGCACCAATGTATCTTGCGCGCTGAACAGCGCGTTTTCCGTGTTGAGCACGGTCAGGATGTTGACGGTGCCCGCGGCCATCTGCGCCTGCGCGAACTCGTACGCCCGCTTGGCCTTGGCCACCGCATCCGCCTGCCGCTCTTCTTGGTCTGCCGTCTGACGCGCCGCGACCAGGGCGCCTTCGACGTTGCTCAACGCGGTCAGCACGGTCTTGTGATAGATGGAGGCCAGCTCGGTATAGCGCGCCTTCGTGTAGGCGAGCTCGCCGCGCAGCGCGCCGCCACGGAAGATCGGCTGCGTGAGCCCGGCCGAGAGGCCATAGACACGATTCACCGGGCTCACCAGGGAGGAGAGCACGCTGCTTTCGTAACCGCCGCTCACCGTCAGCGCGATCGTGGGAAAGAGCTCGGCGCGGGCGACGGTGATGTCTGCGTTCGCGGCGATGAGCTGCTGCTCGGCCTCGGCAACGTCCGGGCGGCGCGTGAGAATCTTGGAGGGCAGTCCCGCCACCACCGGTGGGGCCGTGAGCGCGGTCAAGGTGCCATCATTCACGTCGATGGATTCGGGGGTGCGCCCGATCAGCACCGCGAGCGCGTAGACCGTCTGCTTGAACTGCTGCTCGAGCGGCGGGATCGCGGCGTAGAGCAGCGCGACCACCGTCGCTTGCTGGGCAACGTCGAGCCCGGTCGCGGTGCCGACAGCCTGCTCGAAGCTCAAGCCGCGCAGGATCTTTTCTCCGTTCTCGAGGTTCTGCCGCGCCACTTGCAGCCGGTCGCGGAGCTCGAGGGCTTGAAAGTACGTGCTCGCCACGCTCGAGACCACGGTCAGGGCGACGGTCTGCTGGTCATAACGGCTGGCGACGGCGGCCGCTCGGGCTGCATCGCGCGCCGCCCTGTTCTTGCCCCAGAAGTCGAGCTCATAGCTCGCGCTGAGCACCGGATTGAACACGTTGTATTCGCCCAGGCCCCCGGTGGACAGGCTTGCCCGCTCGCGGGTCGCGGTCGCGCCGAGATCGACGGAGGGTAGAAGCGGCGCGCCGGCGATGCGCAGTTGCGCGTCCGCCTCTTGAACTCGTGCGATTGCGCCGGCGAGGTCGTCGTTGCTTTGCTGCGCCTGGGTGATCAATTCGTTCAGCCGCGCGGACCCGAACCCGTGCCACCAATCGGAATCCGGCCACACGGCGGGTTGCGAATCCGGAGCGTTCCATTGTTGCGGCAGGGGAATTTCAGGTCTTCTATAAGGAGTGCCCACGCTACAGGCTGCGAGCGACGCACAGATCAGCCCGCAGAAGGCACGGACGCGCGATTGCCATTGCATGGCCGCCACCCTGAGCCGGAGGCGATTAAGCGCCCATGATCGAATTGTTAAGACCTTTTAATGTGCGACGCGGCGCTCGCTCAGGGAGGAGGTTGACGGCGCAGTCGGCGGGCTCGGGCCCACCGGCGCCATCAAGGAGGATAACCGCGGCGGGTCCGCTTGGCGCATCGCCGCGAACGCGACAATGTGCTCGAAGATGTGCTGCACATAACCGCGCGTCTCCGTGTAGGGGATGTTCTCGATCCAGACATCGGCGTCGACCGGCTGGGCCGGCAGCCAGCGGGCGACCGACACCGGCCCGGCGTTGTAGGCGGCCAGGCTGAGATCCAGCTGATTGCCGTAACGATCGAGCAATTCGCGCACATAGGCGGCGCCGAGCGGCACGGCGACCCCGGGATCGAACAAGGTGTCGCGGGTGGGGACGGCGAAGTGCCAGCGTTTCGCGACCGCAACCGCGGTGGCCGGCTGCATCTGCATGAGCCCGCGCGCGTCCGCGCGCGATACCGCGTCCTTGCGGAACAAACTTTCCTGGCGAATGATCGCCAAAATCCAATCCGGCGGAACCTCGGCGAGCTTGCTCGCGGCCGCGACGACGGGTGCATAGGGGCGGGGGTAGCGCAACTCCACATCGTCCCAATCATCCGCCTGGGCGAGCGTCGCAATGGTCTGCGCGTACCAACCCCAACGCGAGGCCAGGTGTGCCGCCTGCACCTTGACCGGCTTCGGGGCGCCGGCCAGCACCGAGCTCCATTCCGCCCCGGCATCGTCGGCCATGTCGCAATCGAACAGCGCGTGCGCACGGATGAGCGCCGGCTCTGCGGCCAGCGCCGCTTGTATGTCTGCCTCATCGGGCGTCGGATGGATATTGAGATTGTAGCTCTGATGCAGATGGTCCGCGGCCAGATAGCCGTAATAGTCGCGCATCCCGGCAATCTGCGCGAACAACGGAGCCGCGCTGTCGTTGTCCTTGACGGCGGCGGTCGCGCGAGCCTGCCAGTAACGCCAGCGCGGTTGTGTCGCCAGGCTCTGGGGCATTTCGCCAAGCCATTCGAGCGCCTTGGCGTAGTTTCCGGCCCAGATCGCCGCACGCACCCGCCATTCTTGCACCTGGGTATCGGCGGCATCGGCGGTGAGCCGCTCAAAGGCCGTTATCGCCGCGGGTTGGCGGGCGTAGGCCGAGCCGAGCGCAAAGGCACGCCACAGCCTCAGGCGCAGCGCAGGCGTGAGGTCCGGACGGGCGAGCAGCGAGGGCAGCACGGCGGATGCCGACGTCGAATCGGTATTGGATAGGCGCGTGAACCCGGCCAAGAGCGCCTCCGGCTCTACGCTCGCCTCCGGGGTCGCAGCCAAGGCGGCGAGGGTTGGGCGCGGCGATTCGAGCAATTCCAGCCATTGGCGCAGTGGGGCGGTGCGCTCCGCCGGCACCTCGGCGATGAATTCACGCGCCAAGGTGGGATTGTCGGCCGCCAGGGCGGCGCGTGCGCGCGCCTCCTGCATCGCCGGAGTCACCACGCCCTCGGCGTGAAGCCAAGCAAATACGGTCGCGCACTCCGCGGGAGGGCGCTGAACCAGGTTCCAGCGCGCAAGCGCCTCCACGGCGAGCCTCTCGGTGTCGCTCGTCGCGAGGCGGCCCTGGAGCCGATCGCAGATCAGCACCGGATCGGTCAGCTCCGCGGCACGGGGCAGGAACCAATCCCAACGCCGGCGCTCGGCGAGGCTCGCAAGCCACTGGCGGCGCAACGCTCGGGCGACAGGCTGACCCTCATGGGCCCGCAGGAAGGCATCGATCACCGAATCGAGATCCGCGTTCGGCGCCCAAGCCAGGTCGCGGCGCAGCCGCGCGGCAACCAGGTAGTCGTAGATCGGATACGCTTTGAGCGCGGCCGAGTCAGGCGCTGCCGGCGAATCGAGGTTGAGCTGAACGCGCTGCATGGCCGCCATGAACTCGGCGCGTGCGCCCGAGGCAGCGGAATTCGGCAGCGAAGCCGGTACGCCGGCCGGGGCGGCCGGGTGGGCTGCGGGACCGGACGGTTGCGCGGAGGCGGCATCGATCGCCGCGCAGAGCCAGGTGATCAGCAGCCACACTCGAAGGGAACGATGATGCAAGCTCACACGTTAACGGTGACCGTCGGCTTGCACTCGGGGTGCGTCGGCTTGCACTCGGGGTGCGATTTCGGAGAACTTGAGTTCCTCGCGGCTGCCCATGCGGGACCAGTCGCAGCGCAGCCGGTAGCCGTCGGCGGCGTAGACCTCGTACCAACCGCTATCGCCGGGGTGACTCTTCTGCGCGCGCCTCGGGGTCGAGGACGCTCCCCCGTGCCGTGCCAGAAACTCGCGAACTCTGTCCGTGCTGTCGGGCGACACGTCGCCATCGGGAATACTTCCATTCTCTTGTTGCACGGCCCACCTCTCGAGGGATAATGCGCTATCGGAAGCCGCCAGGGGAGCCGCCATGCCGGTTTCGGTCGTCGCATCGGCGAATTCCTGCACATAGCATAGGCAGCTACCCGGGGATTTCGCCACAACTCGCATCATAAGCTCGGGCCATGCCCATCTATGAGTGCGATGCCTGGCGTTTGCAATAACTTCGCCCGCGTCCCCTGTCCTCCCGATGTACATATCCCTACCGACGATGTGGACGCCTACAAGTTCCATCCGAGCCATCGGTGGATTTACGACAAGCCGCTGGTGGCGCAATCGCAGGGTCTGGCCTGCGGGCTGCACGACTCGACCGCGGAGCGGCCCGCCTACGGCGCGGCCCATTCGCCTTCCCTGCCGCAGCCCGAGTCAATGTGCCGGTAGCTTCTCGACCAGCCGGTCCGCGAGGGACGCCAGGCACATGCTGAACGCACGCGCTATCGAGGCGTAATCGTCGCCGTCGATCGGCGCGGTGAAGGTCTCACCGCCGACCAGATCGGCCTCCGAGGCGGCGTCGACGATTCGCCAGTGTGCTTCGAGCGTCGCTCGGCCCCCACGGTGTGCGGACAGGCGTACTACGTCGATCTTCATGCGTACCGGTTTCACACCGTCCTGATCGAAGCCCCGATCCGCGACCAAAATATCCGCGCGGCGCTGCTCGAGGTCGCGGGCCAATGTCTGGGCCACGAGATCGGATAGCGGCGCCGCCCAGCGTTCATGCTCGAGGACCAAGAGCCGATCTCCCGATGCCTCGACGATCATCTGCCGGCGATCGACCGGGGAGGGGATGGAGACGCCGAGAATGACGTGAGTCCCGAAGCCGGAGGCCGGGGGGCGCGCGGTCTCGGGCAGGATGCTGAGAGCGTAGAAGTGATCAGGCTGTCCCGCGCAGGCGGCGAGCGTGAGGGCCCAGACGGCCAGCGCCGCCGTGCGGATGCGGCGCCGGATCCTGGGGAGGTGTTCTTTGCGGTGAGTGTTCATTGCGGATCCGCCGGTTTACCCCGGATGAGCGCCTCGGGGTGACGCTCCAGATAATCGGCCAACGCGCTGAGAGACTTGGCGGCGCGGGAGAGCTGGAGCAAGGTGTCTCCCAGGTTGTTGTTCAGCGAGCCGCCTTCGGACAGCGCGTCCTTGGCATTCTTCATCGCGTCCTGCGCTTCCTTCAAGGTGGCGGTCACCTGCGGGGCGAGGCTGGCGTCCACATTGCGCATCACCCGGTCGGTGCTCTTCAGCGTTTGGTCGAGAGTCGCCAAGGTGGCGATCAGCTGATTCGATATCTGGTCGAAGGGCACCTTATCGAGCTTCTTGGCGACGCTTCCGATGGAGTCGGTGATCTCCTCGAGGCCGCCCGAGGCGGTCGGGAAGATGGGCGGGTGCTGGTCCCACGCCACGTTCTCGGCCGGAGCACCCTTGACCACATCCACAGCGATATATTTCTGACCGGTCAGAAGATTGCCGTCCTTGAGCTCCGCGCGCATGCCGTGCGCGACCATGCTGTCGATCATGGTATGCCCGCCGACATCGGACAGGTCGGCGCTCTTCGCGGTGGAAGAACGTGCCCGAGCTCGAATTCGCTGCGGAAAGATATCGACCTCCACCGGAAAGCGCAGCACCCCGGCCACACGGTCGTACTCGACCGAGAGGCGCTTGACCTCCCCGATGTTGATGCCGCGCAGGTCGACCGGAGCGCCCACCGAGAGTCCGCGCAGCGATCCTTGGAAGTACATGATGAAGGTCTCGGCGAGCGTATCGGCCTCGCGCATGGCCCGTTCCCGGTCGGAGTACAGCTTGAACGAAGTATCCGCCGCCACCTCGGCGGTCGATGTGGATTCCTTGGGTGACTGGAAAGCGACGCCGCCTTCCAGGATGGAAGCGATCGACTCGGTATGCAGTTTCACGCCTTCGGAGTCGATCGACATATCGACGCCGCTCGCTTGCCAGAAGCGCGTGTCCTGGGTGACGAAGGCATCGTAGGGCGAGTTGACGAACACCTTGACGGTGACGCTCGCGCCGCCCGGGTCCAGGGCATAGGCAACGACCTGCCCCGCGGCCATGTGCCGGTAGAACACCGTGGAGCCGATGTTGAGAGATCCGATATCGCCCGCGTGAAGGACGAATTCCCGTCCCGGCAAGTCCGCAGTCACGATCGGCGGCACTTCGAGACCGGTGAAGCGGTGCTCGGGCTCGCTCGAACGCCCGACATCGACGTCGATGTACGCGCCGGATACCAGCGTGCCGAGGCCCGAAATGTTCGCCCCGGTCACTCTCGGCCGCACCACCCAGAAGCGCGTGTCCTTGACCAGGTAGTCGCGGGCGTTGCGGTGAATTCTCGCCTCGACGATGACTTCCTTGCGATCCTTGGAGACGCGAATCTCCTTGACCTCGCCGATTTCCACCGCTTTGTAGCTGATCTTGGTCTTATTGGGCTCCAGATCGTCCGCCGTGTGGAAGGTGATTTCGATGCTGCTGCCTTCTGCGAGCTTTTCGCGCACCGCGAGAAAAGCGCCGACGAGGATTACGATGATCGGCAGGATCCACACATAGGGGACGCGCACTCGCCGGGGGGCGTCGGGCACTGCCGACGGCAACTCATCCAGGGGCGGCGGCATCACGCGGTCAACCACGGGTCTGGGTGTCCCACAACAGACGCTCGTCGAACGACTGGGCGGCGAGCATGGTGAGCACCACCACCCCGGCGAAGGCCAGCGCGGCGGGCCGCACTTGAACGGTGGCGAGCGATTGGATCTGGACCAGGGCGACCAGCAACGACATGGCGAAGACATCGAGCATCGACCAGCGTCCGACGAATTCCACCATGCGAAACAGCCGGCTGCGCTGCTGCGGCTGGCGAACGGACTTACGCGCGACCGCGATCAGAATTTCACCGAGCGCGATCAGCTTGAGGAGCGGTACCACGATGCTCGCGAAAAACACCAGGATGGCGACCGGCCATGATCCCGAATGAGCCAGCGAGATCACACCGCTCATGATGGTGTCGTCCTCATCGCTGAAGAAGGTGTGAGTTCGCATGACGGGCAGAACATTGGCGGGAATGTACAACAGCGCGGCGGTGATCACCAATGAGGCGGTCGTCGCCAGGCTGTGCGGCCGGCGCACGTGGATCGGGGAATGGCAACGGGGACAGCGCTGCTCGGACGCCACGATGGCGCGCACGGTGGCTCGGCAGCGGGTACACACCAGAAGGCCGAGACTTTGGCCGGTGACCGCTGCGCTCATCGCCGCCCTCGGTGTATCCATTGCCAGAACTGCTCGGTCGGCGTGAGGCTCGCGAGCGCCGTCAGCGTGAACATGAGAAGTCCGTAGGCGATCAGCGCGATACGCGGAGACACTTCCGCCTGTGACGAGAGCTTGACCAGGGCGACGATGGCCCCGAGCACGAACACTTCGCTCATTCCCCAAGGCCGTACCGCGGCGAGCACTCTGAACAAAGCTTCCTGGCCGGGAGCGCGGAACCCCATCCGCACCGGGACGAGCACGTACAAAAAAGTTAAGATCTGGGTCAGCGGCACCAGCACGGCGGTCAAGGCCACCAGTACCGCCAGGGTGGCGTAACCCTGATCGTACAGGCCGAGCGCGGCGCCCGTCAGAGTGGCCATCCGCGTGGATCCATTGACCTTGAAAGCCACCAGGGGATAGGCATTGGCAATGATGAACAAGACCAGGGCGGTCAATGCCAGGGCGATGGCGGTATCGACACCGGCCGCATTCGTGCGGTACAGCTCGGCGCGGCAGCGAACACAGCGGACGCGGGCGGCCGGCTCTATCTCGTCCAATCGATGCGCGAGATCACAGGCATGGCACACGATCACGGACACGTCGGATGGGTTCCTCTCATGAAGTATCGAAAAGTTAACACTCGAGTGTCTATGAATGCCCTCAGACATCGTGCCTTAATCACGTAGGACCGCACCCGTCCCGAGGATCAATTTAGTCGAATGCGCCTGGTTTTGCCCAGAATCTTCGTCTTGGTGTCGGCGGCGGCCGTTTTCACGATGCCCGCGCGCGCCGCCGATCCGCAATCGTATAAAGTAGAGCTGGTTTCGACGAGGGACGGAGCGATGGACTCGACGCTGCGCGCGACCTCGGACCTGGTGTCATTGCGGACCTCCGCGCCGGTGAGTCCGTACGGACTCATCGCGCGGGCGCGAAGCGATATCGACAGGCTGAAAACCGTCCTCGAGAGCTACGGCTACTATCAGTCGAGCGTCAACATTCAGATCGAGGGGGCCGCGCTCAATGCGCCGGGACTGGCGGATCAACTCATGGCGCTGCCGAAGAAGCAGGACGCGAAGATCCAGATCAAGTTCACCCTCGGACCGCTTTATCACCTGCGCAACATCACCATCGACGGCGAATTGCCGAAGTCGGCCGAGAATGCGCTGCCATTGAAGACCGGCGCCCCCGCCGTGGCCGCTTCGGTGCTGGCGGCGGGGGCGAAGCTGCTCTCGGTGCTCGGCGAACAGGGCTATGCGTTCGCCAAGGTCGATCCGCCGGTTGCCTACGAGGATAAGTCGGATCCGGTGCTCGATGTAACCTTCCACGTTGAAACGGGCGCCAAGGTGCGCATCGGGGAGATCAGCATTCGCGGCCTGAAGCGGGTCCACGAGAAGATCGTGCGCCAGAGGCTCCTGGTGCACACCGGCGATCAATACAACTCGCTCGCGGTCGAGCGGGCGCGGGCCGATCTCCTGAATCTCGGAGTATTCGCCGCCGTCAGCGTGCGGGTGGGATCCCGAGCGGACGACACGGGCGGAGTGCCGATCGCCTTCACGTTGCGCGAGCGGGCGCGTCATTCGATCAACGTCACCGCCGCGTATTCCACCGATCTCGGCGGCAGCGGCACCGTCTCGTGGGGGGACCGCAATGTGTTCGGCAACGGCGAGCAGCTGACCGTGACCACGTCGCTCCTGAATGCCGGGGGAAACTCCACCAACGGCCTTGGCTATGACGTCACTCCCAAATATGTCCTCCCGGATTTCGGCCACCGCGATCAGACGTTGCAGTTCTTCGTGGAGGCGAGGAAGCAGTACCTGGATGCATACGACCAGACCGCGACGATCGCCGGCGTGACGCTCAGCCGCAGGCTGAATCGGGAGTGGACCGTGAGCGCGGGCGTGTCGGCGGTGAACGAGAAGATCATTCAGGTCGTGGGGGTCTGCGGGCCGAAACCGTTGACACCATGCGAACCGCCGCCGCCGGCGGCGGAACAAAACGAAACGTTTCCAGTCGACCACACTTACTATTACACGCTCATCCAGCTGCCGTTCGCGGTCACCTACGACACGACCGACCTCGCCTCGCCGCTGGACGATCCCACCCACGGCATGCGCGATTCGGTGAGCATCACGCCGACCCACTCGCTGGGCGCAAGCAACGTGAGCTTTCTCATCGATACGATCAAGGTCGCGACGTATTTCGATCTCGATCACCTGCTGCCCACGAATCCCGGACGGAGCGTGCTCGCGGGCCGCGTCATCGTCGGTCTGGCGCAGGGCGCCGGCGAATGCAGTCCGCCGCCCGGTGAATGCAACCTGCCTCCCGACCAGCGGTTTTACGGGGGTGGCAGCGCCAGTATCCGCGGCTACGCCTACCAGGCGGTCGGGCCCAATTTTCCGAATACCGGCTATCCGGTCGGCGGCACCGCCCTGGTTGCGGGCGGTATCGAGTATCGCCAGCGATTCGGGCAGAATTTCGGCGCGGCTTTTTTCGTCGACGCGGGCCAGGTGAGCAACACGTTGACTGTCACGCCGGAGAACGTGTTCGTGGGTGTCGGAGGAGGCGTGCGCTACTACACGCCCATCGGACCGATCCGCTTGGATCTGGCCTTCCCGACCAAGACTACCGTCGTTCAGAATCAAAGTTTCCAGGTCTACATCGGACTCGGACAGGCGTTCTGATGCCGCGCAAAGCGCTCAAGATCGCAGCATGGGTGGCGGGGTCGGTCGCGGCGCTGGCCGCGCTCCTGGTGGCCGCCGTGCTGGTGGCCGGCAACACCGATTCCGGCCGAGCGATGATCGAGCGCCTGACGCTCGAGCTGACGGGCGGCATGGTGAAGCTCTCGGGCCTCGGCGGCTCTTTTCCGGCCTACCTCACGCTGCGCGAGCTCGAGCTCACCGACAAGCAGGGAGTGTGGCTGAGCGCCGACGGAATCGCGCTCACCTGGTCGCCGCTCGCACTCCTGGATCGGCGCATTTCCGTCGACAGTCTCGCGGTCGCGCGGGTGGACATGGAGCGCACGCCGCATTCGGAGGGGGGCGGCGGCAACGTGTCCATCCCGCATATCGAGGTGAGGCATTTCGATGCGCAGGACGTACGGCTGGGAGCGCAGCTCGCCGGCACAGCGGCGCGGCTTTCGCTCCGCGGCGGGCTGGAACTGCGCTCGCTCGAGGATGCGAGCGGCGATGTCGTCGCGCGCCGCATCGACGGCGACGGTGAATACACCGTACACCTGAGGTTCGACCCCAAGCGCATGGATGGGACGGTGTCGGTGCGGGAGCCCGCGAGCGGACCTCTGGAGAACATTCTGCAAGTGCCCGGTCTCGGCGCGCTTTCCGCGAACCTCAGCATCAGCGGTCCCCGCGAGTCGGAGCAGCTGGATCTCAAAGTGACTGCGGGTGAGCTGACCGCAACGGCCGCGGGCCGCGTCGACTTGCACCGGGAGTCGATGGATCTGGAATATGCCGTCGAGGCGCCCTCGGTGAGCCCGCGCCCGGACCTCAAGTGGCAACGGCTCTCCCTCAAGGGTGAGTGGCATGGAACACTCAAGGATCCGACGGCGAAGGGCCATCTCGAGGCGGACCGTCTGGTGCTTCCCGGCAATGCGGCGATCGCGGCGCTGCGGGCGGACCTCGCGGCAAGCCGGGCCACGATTTCGTTGCGGGGCGAGATAGCGGGGCTGCGCATCCCCGGTCCTCAGGCGGCGCTCTTCGAGAAGGACCCGGTGAAAATCGTCGCCTCGATGCGAGTCGCCGAGGATACGCGTCCGCTCACCGTGGAAGCGACGCATCGACTGCTATCCGTCAAGGCTCAGGCGATTACGGCGGGCCGGCAGAGCGTGTCACTGGATGTGCGCGTGCCGGATCTCGCTCCCTTCGCCGCGCTGGCGGGTGAGGACGTACTCGGCGCCGCGAACATCAAGGCGCAGATCGATTTCCGTGACTCCGATATCGGCCTGAAACTCGATGCCGCCGCCGGCTTGTCGGGAGGGACGGCTTCGTGGATCGAAATCGTGGGAAAGAGTGTGGCCCTCAAGGTCGCGGGCTCGATGTCCGACGACGCCTTCACGCTCGAGCGCGGCGAACTCGACGGCCGATCGCTGGTTCTCTCGGCGAGCGGCACGGCGGCGCGGCCGAAGGCCGGCGGCCCGATTTCTCCGCAGCCACGTTCCGCGGCCGAGGCCTGGGTGCGGAGCATTCAGGCGCATTGGGACCTGCGCGTGTCGGACCTTGGCATCCTCGGTGCCGAACTTGCGGGCTCGATGCAGGCGTCGGGGAGCTTGAGCGGGTCACCGGCATCCTTCAATAGCGACGCCACTTTGAAGAGCACGCTCTCGGTGCGCGGATCGGCTCCAGGCGATGTGTCCGCCGAGCTGCACGCGCGAGGACTGCCGTCCATGCCGAGCGCCACGATCGATGTGCGGGGAACCGTCGACGGCTCGCCGCTCACGCTGACGGCTTCCTTGGAGCGCCACGGCCGCAACGGCTTTCAAGGGTCGATACGGCGCGGCGAGTGGAAGAGCGCGCATGCCGACGGCGACCTGTCGTTCGCGACCGGCGTCGACGATGCGCGGGGTCACCTGCACGTCCAGATCGGTCAGCTTGCCGACCTCGACCGGGCGCTCGCGATGCAGCTGCAGGGAAGCTTGGACGGCGCCATGGATTTCACGCCCCGGGCGGGGCATACCCATGCGCAGTTCCGATTGGACGGCAAGGACCTGTCCGTCGGCAAGCTCTCGGCCACGATTCACTTGGACGGTGAGGGCAACACGAGCTCGGTCGCGGCGCAGCTCCGCGTGCAGTCGCCGAATCTGGGCGGTGTCCCCGCCGAGCTGACGGCGAGCGCGCTGGTGAATCTCGACACGCATCGGGTGCGCGTCGGCGAAGCGACCGTGGATTATCGGGAGCAGAAGCTCCATCTGCTGTCCCCGGCGGCCATATCCTACGAGAACGGGCTCAGGATCGAGGAGCTCAAGCTGGGCGCGCAGGACGCGGTCCTGCAAATCGAGGGCGAGCTCCTGCCCAAGCTGGACGCGCACGCTTCCTTGCAGCACGTTGATCCCAATCTCATCGGTGTGTTCCTGCCCGACCTGATCTCGGCGGGGAAGATCGAGGGCAATGCCCACCTCCAGGGCTCGTTCTCGGCGCCCACCGGCCGCGTCAGCCTCAACGCCCACGATATTCGTTTCGCGAGCGATCAGGCGCTCGGGTTGCCGGCGTTGAATTTGACCGCAGGCGCCGATCTGGCGGGCGATACGGCGACGCTCGATGTGCGATTGAGTGCCGGCAAGGCGTCTCTTTTCAGCATGACCGGGAAGACGCCGATGAACCCCGGCGGCACGTACGACCTCAAGCTGAACGGCAAGATCGATCTCTCGGTGGCCAATCCTCTGTTCGAGGCGCACGGCATGCACGTGGGAGGCGATCTCTCGGTGGACGCGACGGTGGGCGGTAAACTCGACGCGCCGCAGATCGCCGGCGCGGTCAAGCTTTCGGCGGGAAATTTTCGCGACTATGTGCGCGGAATGAACTTGACCGACATCACGGGCGAGGTCGACGGCAGCGAGGGAACCCTGCAGATCAAGACCTTCAAGGCGACCGCCGCATCGGGCTCGGTGAGCGTGAGCGGCAGTATCGGGGCTCTGCAGCCGAAGATTCCGCTGGATCTCAAATTGACCGCGAGCAAGGCGCAATTGGTGACGAGCGCCCTGGTGACGGCCAACGTCAACGCGGATCTGAGCGTCAAAGGCACGGCGCTCGAGCGGCTCGCGGTGGCCGGCGCGGTCCACATCAATCGGGCCGTGATCGGCATACCGGATTCGCTGCCGCCGGAAGTGGCGGTGCTCGACGTCCGGCGGCGCGGTCAACATGCACAGGCGGCGGTTGCAAAGCGGCTGGAAATCGGACTCGATGTCACGATCGATGCGCCGCGTGAGATTCTGGTGCAAGGGCGCGGTCTCGATGCGGAGCTCGGGGGAAGCCTGCGCGTCCGCGGAACGAGCGACGCGCCGCTGATCAGCGGCCCGGGATTCGACTTGTTGCGGGGCACGTTCTCGCTCGCGGGCTCGACGTTGACCTTCGACAATTCCAGCCGCGTGAGCTTCGATGGGGCGGGTATCAAGAAGAGCAATCTCGATCCGACACTCGATTTCACGGCGCAAAGCACGGTTCAGAACACGACGGTGAAGCTGCACATCTATGGATACGCGGACGCGCCGAAATTCGAGTTCTCGAGCACCCCCGCGGGCCTGGCTCAGGACGAGATCATGGCGCTGCTCCTGTTCGGACAGCCCGCCGCGCAGTTGTCGGCGCTGCAAGTGGCGCAGGTCGGTGCGGTGCTCGCAACCTTGAGCGGCGTCGGCGGCAGCGGCGGGAGCCCGCTCACCAAGCTGCAGAAGACCCTCGGGCTCGATCGGCTGAACGTGGGAGCGAATACCGTGCCGACCGCGACCGGGGGCACGGAAACCCAGGGCGCGGCCATTCAGGCGGGCCGCTACATCACCAAGCGGGTCTATGTCGAGGGCAAGCAGAGCACCACGGGGACGAGCCAGGTTCAGGTGGATGTCGATCTGACCAAGCGTCTGAAGCTGCAAACCCGTCTCGGCAACGGCACTGCCATTCAGGGCACGACACCGGACAACGATCCCGGGAGCAGCATCGGGCTGTCGTATCAGATCGAGTATTGACGGGCGCCCGGGCGAGGCGGACCTAGGATCCGGATCCGCCCTTTTTTTCCTTGATGGCGTCGAGGATGGCGTGCGGGTCGGTCGGCTTGGTCATCTGTTCCATGGGCTCACGCGCATGCTCGGGCGCCGCTCCGTGTAAATCTTTCACGCCGCGCTGCATCTGGTCGACCAGCTCGAGGATTTTGGTCACCTTCTGCTCGGTGAGCAGATTGATCTGCAGATCCAGATGCGAGCGATGCTCGGCCATCTGCGCCATGCGGTTCTGCCGGATCAACACCGCGACCGTCAGCAAGAGCGCATTCGAGCTCACGATGCCCTGGAGCCAGGAATAGGGGGGAGGATCGACGTGGCGCCAGCCGGCGTGCAAGCCCCAGGCGTTGACCAGGGCCCATGCGACGATGAAGGCGACGCTGAATACGAAGTACGCGGGGCTGCCGAAAATGGCGCTGATGCGCTCGATCACCCGCTGCGCGCCCGAGATTCCGGGCTGCGTGCGATCGTCGAATTTCTCGAGCAGCGCGAGGTTTTCCCGGGTGGGCGAGGAGAGGTCCATGCCCGTAGGACAGCGGCCGAGGTCAACTGGTTCGCGGCGGCACGGCGTAACGGTCGGCGAGCGACTGGTACAGCGGGCGAGACACCAGTCTCGACACGGCCGTGGCGATCGCGGCCGTCACCATCAGCGGCAGAACCATGGCGTGCTGCGCGGTCATTTCCATGACGATGACGAAGGAGGTGAGAGGCGCCTGAGTAACTCCCGCGAGATAGCCGCACATGCCGAGGATGGCGAAGGGGACGGCGGAGGATTGGCCCAGGTGGTCCGCGAGAAACTGGCCGAATCCCGCTCCCACCGACAGGGAGGGTGCGAGCAAGCCGGCGGGAATTCCGCTCAAATAGGACAAGAGCGTCGCCGCGGCCCGAGCCGGCGCATACACCCATGACAGATGGGCATGGTTTTCGAGAATCGAACGGGCCTCATCGTAACCGGTTCCGTAGGTGAGCGCTCCCGACGCGGCGCCGAGCGCAGCGACGCCCAAGCCGCAGAGCGCCGCGAACAGGGCGGGGCGCTCGGATCGAAGGCGCTGCAGGAGCCAGGGCAGGCGGTTGGCGCTCGCCAATGTCAGTCGACTGAAAATGCCGCCGCCCAGTCCGCAGAGCGCGGCGACCAACAGAACCTCCGGGGTGATGCGCGTGGCCAGGGACGCGACCTGGGGCTGCCCAAAATAGGTGTAGTCGCCGACCAGGGCGATTGCCACCACGCCGGCCAGGATCACGGTCGTGAGTGTGGTGCCGCTGGCGCGTTCTTCGAACGATCGCGACAGCTCTTCGATGGCGAACACGATCCCGGCCAAGGGAGTATTGAACGCGGCGGCGACGCCGGCGGCGCCGCCCGCCAGCACCATGGCGTGGCGCTGCGCGGCGATGCGACCCTTGGGCATCCAACGCGAGACGCTGTGCACGATGACGGCTCCCACATGCACCGTCGGTCCCTCCCGGCCGATCGAGCCCCCGCACAGCAGCGCCGCACCCGCGAGTGCCACGCGGCCGATCACCACCGCGGGCTTGAGGAACAGCTCGCCGAGCTCGCCGGATTCGGAGCGAATCGCAAAGATGGTTTGCGGGATGCCGCTGCCCTCGGCACCCTTGAAGTAACGCCGCGTCAGCCAGGCGATGGCGCAGAAGCCGAGCGGCGCCAGCAGCCAGGGTACGGCGCTCGAAATCCCGAGCAATCGTCTCAACCCCAGTTGCGCGAAGTCGGCGACTTTGGCGAAGCCGACGGCGGCACCGCCGACTGCCGCGGCAGCGCTCCACATGAGGATGCGCGCCTGCCAATGGCGATAGGAGATCAGGTGACGGAATTTCAAGCGAGCGCCAAATGGATTTGCATGGGCGCGAAATATAGCAGGGTATCGTCCATCAGCCTCGATTCCCCGCCGGTTGTGCTAACCTCGGCAGCCGTCCGGGGCGGTCTCGACCAGTAATGTTCAAATCCCGGCCGGGAACGCATGATGCACGCACAGTTCGGCGACGGTCTGATCGAGAAACGGTCGATTGATTATATCCCGCTCTCGGAGCGGCACGGCAAGGTCTGGCATCTCTGGCCGGTGTGGTTTTCGGGCGATGCCCATCTCGCCACCGTCGCCACCGGGGTCGTCGGAGTCGCCATGGGCGGCACCTTGATCTGGATGGCGGTTGCCGTGGTCCTCGGCTCAGCCCTCGGCACGTTCTTCATGGCGTTTCATTCAACCCAGGGCCCGCAGCTTGGTTTGCCGCAGATGATCCAGTCGCGGCCGCAGTTCGGGTACGTCGGCGCGCTGCTGGTATGGGGGGTGGCGTTGATCGCCTACATCGGCTTCAACGCCTTCAACCAGATACTCGCCGCACAGACGCTTCATTCGCTGTATGGCGCTCCCGGCACTCCAACCCTGGTGATATTTGCGCTGTTGTCGGTGTCGCTCGCGGCGCTCGGCTACGACCTCATCCACCTCGCGCAGCGCTGGGTCGCGTACGTGACCATCGTGTTCCTGCTGATCTTTACCGTGGCAGTGGCGATGAAGGCGCACTTCCCGGCGGAGCAGCTCGCGCTGGCCAGTTTTCGTCCCGTGCCCTTCCTGGCCCAGTTCTTTGCCGCCGCCGCCTATCAGGTGTCCTGGTCGATATACGTTTCCGATTATTCCCGCTATCTGCCGCGCGACGTGGGCGTCGGGCCCTCGTTCTGGTGGACCTATCTCGGCGCTTTCATCGGCGGCTCCTGGACCATGCTGGTGGGCACGGTGGCGGCGGCGTTGTACCCGAAACTCGAGTTCGTGACGGCGCTGCGCACGGCGGCGGATGCCGCGGTGCCGGGATTCGGCGCGCCGCTCCTGCTTTGCACGCTCGTCGGGCTCGTGACCATCACCACTCTCAATTTTTACGGCGCCTCGCTCACCCTGCTGAGCGTCATCGATTCCGTAACGCCCGGGCGAGCCACGCTTGCGCGCCGCATGCTGACCTTGCTCGTCTCGACGCTGGCGGCCACCGGCCTCGCGCTCGCTTCCACGGACGATTTCGTCGCGAAATTCGGTGAATTCCTCGCGGTGCTGCTGTACTTGTTCACCCCGTGGACGGCGGTCAACCTGGTCGATTTTTACTGGGTGCGACGAGGACACTATTCCGTGCGCGAGATCTTCAACCCGCATGGGATGTACGGACGTTGGAATTGGCGCGGCCTCCTCGCTTACGGAGTCGGCTTCGTGTCGATGATCCCGTTCTTCAACGTGCCCGGTCTTTACGTCGGGCCGGTGACGAAGATGCTGGGAGGCGCGGACATCGCCATGGTGATCGGGCTCCCGGTCGCGACGCTGGTCTACCTATGGTCTTGCCGCTCGTTCGACGTGCGGGCGGATCGGCGGAAAGCCGCGGCGGCGGACGTCGGGTTGGATGCGGGGGAGGCTGTTCGAGCGTAGCGGGATCACCGCGATCCGCTACCCGGGCGATAGCCGGCGCCGTTCATGTTGGCGCGGATCCTGGCGATCTCACCCTCGTCGGCATCCGAGTTCGCTTGGATGTCATAGATCGAGCCGCTCGGAAGTCTGAGTTCGTCCTTGACGAACGGGACCAGCTCGTCACATGAAATAGAGCTTCCCTGCGCTTCGCCGGCAAGAGCGACGATGCATTTGCGGCGTTTGCCATCGAACGTCACGGTGAGGTCCGGCCGAGAAGCAACCGGCGCCGGTTCCTGGCCGGTTGTTGATTTTCCGCAGGCGGCGAGCAGAATCAAGGTCGAGGCGAATACCGAGCGAACGCGCATCGAAGTCTCCCCAGTAAATCAGCGACGTCGGGATGCCGTGCGATAGTACCTAATTCTTCAACCGATACCCCGTCTTGAAGATCCAGCCGATGATGCAGAGGCAAGCGGCGAAAAACCCGACCGTCATGCCGAAGCTCACCGCGATGTTCACGTCCGCCGTTCCGTAGAAGCACCAGCGGAACCCGCTAATGAGATATACGACGGGATTGAACAAGCTGAACGCGCGCCAGGCGGGAGGCAGCATGCTGATCGAGTAGAACGCTCCGCCGAGGAACGTCAGCGGCGTGACCACGAGCGTGGGAATGAGCTGCAATTGCTCCCAGCCCTTTGCCCAGAGCCCCAGAATGAATCCGAACAGGCTGAAGTTGACCGCGGTCATCAGCAAAAAGCCCACCATGAGCAGGGGGTGTTCGATCCTTATCGGGACGAACATCGATGCGGTCGCGAGGATCACCAGGCCCAGCACCACGGACTTCGAGGCGGCGGCGCCGACATAGGCGACGACGATCTCGGCGTACGAGATGGGCGCGGACAGAATCTCGTAGATGGTGCCGATGAACTTGGGAAAGAAGATCCCGAACGAGGCGTTCGCAAGGCTCTCCGTGAACAATGCCAGCATGATCAAGCCGGGCACGATGAAGGCCCCGTATTGCACGCCGCTGACGGCGCTCATCCGGGATCCGATCGCAGCGCCGAACACCACGAAGTAGAGCGATGTGGTGATGACGGGAGTTACGAGGCTTTGGACCAGGGTCCTCAAGGCCCGGGACACTTCGAATCTGTAGATGGCCCAGATGCCGTGACGGTTGATCCTCATGCGCGATCGCTTACCAAGCTGACGAAAATATCCTCGAGCGAGCTTTGATGCGTCTGCAAGTCGCCGATCGCGATGCCGAGATCGGCGACGCGCTGGAGCAGCGTCGGAATGTCGAACGCGCTGTTGCCGTCGAACGTGCACACGAGATCCTGCCCCTCGTTCTTGAGTTCGAGCCCCCAGGCGGCGAGCTCGCCGGGAACGCGGGTCATCGGCGCCTTCAGATGCAGCGTGAGCTGCTTCTTGCCGAAGCGCTTCATCAGCGCTTCCTTCTGCTCGACCAGGATGAGCGTCCCTTTGTTGATCACGCCGACCCGGTCGGCCATTTCCTCGGCCTCCTCGATGTAGTGCGTCGTCAGGATGATGGTGACGCCGCGCGCCTTCAAGGCTCGAACGAGGTTCCACATGTCCCGACGGAGCTCCACGTCGACTCCCGCGGTCGGCTCATCCAGGAACAGGATATCCGGCTCGTGCGACAATGCTTTTGCAATCATCACGCGGCGCTTCATGCCGCCCGACAACGTCATGATCTTGCTGTCGCGCTTCTCCGTGAGGGACAAATCGCGCAGCAGCCCGGCAACGAAATCCGGGTTCGGCGGGCGGCCGAACAATCCGCGGCTGAAAGTGACCGTGGCCCAGACCGTCTCGAAGGAGTCCGTCGTGAGCTCCTGGGGCACGAGGCCGATCTTCGAGCGCGCCGCGCGGTACTCGCGCACGATGTCGTGACCGTCGGCGACGATGCGGCCGCTGGTCGCCGTGACGATGCCGCAGATGATGTTGATGAGCGTGCTCTTGCCCGCTCCGTTGGGGCCGAGGAGGGCGAAGATCTCGCCCTTGCGTATTTCGAGGTTCACGGGCTGCAGCGCGTGCACGCCGGAAGCGTACGACTTCGTGACGTTCTCGATCGAGATGATGGCCGGCATCCGCGTTGAATCCGAGCGCAGGCGCGTTCAGCCGTGCGCGATCCGCTTGATCAGCGCGGCGGTGAATTCAGCGGTGGTCGCGTTGCCGCCGAGGTCGCCCGTTCTGACCTGATCCACGTTCAAGGTCTCGCCTATCGCGGTACGCAGCCTCTGCGCCATTTTCGGCAGCTTGCAGTGATCGAGCATCATGGCGGAGGCGAGCAGAAGCGCAATCGGATTGGCGATGCCCTTGCCGGCGATGTCGGGCGCCGAGCCGTGCACGGCCTCGAAGATGGCGGCATTGGCGCCGATGTTCGCGCCCGGCGTCATTCCGAGGCCGCCGACGAGCCCGGCGACGAGATCCGACAGGATGTCGCCGAACAGGTTGGTGCTGACCAGGACGTCGAATTGCCAGGGATTCAGCACGAGCTTCATGGCGCAGGCATCGATGATGACGGTGTCGAGCGCGAAGCGTCCCTTGTACTTGCGTTCGTAGAGCTCGAGCGCGGTCTCCAGAAAGATCCCGGTGAGCGCCTTCATGATATTGGCCTTATGGACGATCGAGACTTTCTTGCGGCCGGTGGCCACGGCGTGCTCGAAAGCGAACTCCAAGAGTCTGCGGCTTCCTTGCCGGGTATTGACGCCGGTGGCCATTGCGACGGCGTGCGGATCGTCGTCGATCTGAATGTAATGCTCGTGGCCGATGTACAGGCCCTCGAGATTTTCGCGCACCACGACGAGATCGATATTGTCGAAGCGGCCGCCGGGAATGAGGGTGCGGGCCGGGCGAAGATTCGCGTAAAGCTTGAACTCCTCGCGCAGCCGGACGTTCGACGACCGATAGCCGCCGCCGGAAGGAGTCTCGAGCGGGCCTTTCAGCGCGAGGCGCGTACGTCTGATGCTCGCGACGGCTTGCGGAGGCAGCGGGTCTCCGGCGGTCCTCACGCCTTCCAGGCCGGCGGCCTGCCGATCCCACTGGAAGGGCGCTCCGAGGGCGTCGAGGGCTGCGAGTGCCGAATCGACGATCTCGGGACCGATGCCGTCTCCCGGGATCAGGGTGGCCGGAATCGACTGTGTCATCTCAGATCCTTACTCATGGGAACAAATTCGATGCTCTCGCCGGCGCCGAGATCGTATCGCACCATCGCGCCGCCGACGTAGCCTCGGGCGGCGTACAGCTTCAAGCCCGGAAGCGTGGCCATCAGTTCGGCCCGCGCGAAGCCGCGGGCGAGCGCCTCTTTCTCGCAACGCTCGAGAAGGGCCGTTCCGACGCCTCGCCTTGCCTTGGAAGGCTCGACGAAGAACGCGCGGATCTTGGCGGCCTGGGTCGCGGGATCGAGCGGGGAGCTGTCGCGGCCGGAACGTGCGTCGCCCCCAAACAGCGTGGACCGGAAGCTCCAGCCGCCGCATCCTGCCAGCTCGCCATGCTCCTCGGCTACAAAGTACGTCTCATCGTCGATCAGCTGGGTGTCGATGCCGAAAGCGCCGCGCAGCGCCCCGTCGACCTGCTCGGGACGGTACTCCCCGGTGCTGAGGCCGCGGGCGGAGCGGGCGATCAGCGCGGAGAGCCGAGGGATGTCGGCTCGTGTCGCCAGGCGTAATGCGATGCCCACTGCTCGTTGATCCGCTTGGGACACGCTACGAAAAGATCTGCGCGGCATTCATGTTCGCGGCATTTTACCCATAAGCTTCGCCGGAGTATTCAGCTTGCTGCGGTTGACGTACACTCTCGCGTCCGGGATGCAAAGTGGCCGCATAGCGGCACGAGATTGGAGGGGATCAAGTGGGGCTCGCGCACGAATCTTAGATGCGCGATGGCTGCGGTGCGGTCATCGGCCGGCCGCTCGTTTTCTCATTGGATTCCGGTTTCTCGAAATAGGGGCCGCATCCCGCATGCGCAGCGAGGCTTAACGAAATGACCATGACTTTTCTACGAGCGACACCCGTTTTCTGTGTGCCTGTCCTCCTATCCGCAACCTTCGCCGCCGGGGTAGTCCGGGCCGCCGAGTTCCCGAATCCCTTGCCGCCGGACCCGACCCTCCAGGTGGCGAAGCTTCCCGCCAAGTATCCGACCGGCTGGGCGTTTCTCAATTACGCCGGCGACCGGATCGAATTGCGAAACGTCGGGGCCGATTCCCGCGAGGTGAAGGCGCAGCTGCAGGCGCGCGACTCCGCGACGCTCCTGGTCTCGGACAAGAGGCCTGAAGTCTACGTGGCGGATACGGTGTGGTCGCGCGGCGTGCGCGGCACGCGCACCGATTTCATCACCATCTACGATTCCCAAACCATGAACGCGGCGGGAGAAATCGTCCTGCCCGGCGCCAAGCGCGCCCTGATGACGGCCATGGAGGGCATGTTCGCCTTCACCGACGACCAACGGATGGCCCTGGTATTCAATTTCACCCCGGCTGCCTCGGTCACGGTGGTGGATCTGGTCAAGCGCCAGCTCCTGGGCGAGATCGATATTCCGGGCTGTTCGCTGGTGTACCCGTCCGGCGCGCGCGGATTCTCCACGCTGTGCTCGAGCGGGACGCTGCTGAGCATCAAGCTGGACGCCAACGGCCAGGTCGCCGGCCGCAGCGAATCCAAGCAATTCAACCCGCTCGACACCGATCCGCTGTTCACGGCAAGCGCCATGCTGAACGGGATTCGGTATTTCCCGAGCTTGCATGGACGCATCCAGCCGATCGACATGAAGACCGAGGAGACGAAGGTGCTTCCCGATTGGTCGCTGGTCTCCCCCGAGGAGAAGGCGGCGCATTGGCGGCCAAGCGGCTGGCAAATCCTTGCGAGCGACGATAAGTCGCTGCTGTATGTCCTGATGCAGCCGAATGCCGAGGAGGGGACGCATAAGAATCCCGCCACCGAGGTGTGGGTGTTCAATCCCGCCACCAAGGCGCGCGTGAAGCGGCTGCGTCTCGTGCGGCCCGGCTCTTCGATCGCGCTGACGCATGGGCCGGAGGCGCTCCTGCTGGTTCAAGCGGGAGATCGTCTCGATGTGTACGATCCGCAAGGCGGAAGTCTGGTGCGCAGCATGGATCTGCCGGGTTTTCGCACGCGCATGGACATCGAGACGTTTCATTGATGACGGCCGTCGCTGCCAGCGCCGCGGTGGCGTCGACGCCGGGCGTCGATCAGATTTTGGCGGCCCAACTAGCCGCGTTCCTCGCGTTGCTGCTCGCAGCGTCGGCTGCGCATAAATGGCTGCGCTGGGAGCATACCTTGGGCGTGGTGCGCGATTTCGGGGGCGTGCCGCGCGCCGCCGCCCCGGCCGTATCGGTGACCGTCGGCTTGGCGGAATGGCTGGCGGCGGGGCTCTTGTTTCTGCCGGCCTATCGGGTGCTCGGGGCGCTGCTCGCGGCCTCCATCGTGACGGCGTACTTGACGCTCATCGTGCGTGCGCTGCTCTCGGGCCGCCGCGATGTCGATTGCGGCTGCAGCTTCGGGCCGGGGCGGCACCGGCTCGGCGCATTCGAAGCGGGCCGCAACGCGGTGCTCGCGGCCATGGCGCTGTTCGTGGCCGCCTCGGCGGCGCGCGGCGGTCCAAGCGTCGCGACCTCTCAGGTACTGGGGGCGGCCGCGCTGCTCGCGCTGTACGGCGCGCTCGATCAGGTGATGGGGCTGCAGCCCATGCGCAAGGGTGCGGTATTGTGAGCGGGGAACGGTCATGAGCTTCGTCATTGCCTCGCAGGCCGCTCTCTGGGTGGCGATTCTGGTCCTCGGCGTCATCTGCATCGCCCTCGCACGGCAGATCGGCGTGCTCCACCAGCGCATCGCGCCGGCCGGAGCGCTCTCGCTGCGACAGCCGCTGAAGCTCGGTGAACTGACGCCGGAGATGAGCTTGAACGGATTGGACGGCTCGACGGTGAGGATCGGCGGCGTACGCGGCGGCCGCAGCCAACTGGTGCTGTTCGTTTCCCCGGACTGCACGGTGTGCGAAGCGCTGCTGCCGGCGGTGCGCTCGGCTCATGGAGCGGAGCGCAGTTGGCTCGATATCGTGCTCGCGAGCGACGGCGAACCGGCGAAGCACGCCGAGTTCGTGCGCGACAAGGGCCTCGCGAAGTTTCCATACGTCATTTCCGAGCATTTGGGGCGCAGCTTCGGTGTCGCAAAGCTGCCCTACGCGGTGTTGATCGACGAAGCGGGAAAGCTGTCCGCGACCGGACTCGTCAACACCCGGGAACATTTGGAGAGCTTGTTCGTGGCCAAGGAAAAGGGCGTCGGCAACATTCAACAATTCCTACGGTCTGGCGACCAGAGGCGTGTGTCTTCGGGAGAATAGCGTGGCTCAATTCGATCAATTGACGGAAAAAGTATTGCGCGGCATAGCGAGCCGCACTTCCAGGCGCAGCATGTTCAGCATCCTCGGCGGGTTGCTGGCGGGCGCCGCGAGCTTGCCGCTCTTGCCGGTGGCCAAAGGCGCCGAGGGAGGGGATGTGAACCCCGACGATCCGAATTCCGGCGAGCGTTCGCCGGTGTTGTCGGGTAATCCCCAAGATCCGGGCGATCGCACCAAATGCGATTACTGGCGATATTGCGCAATCGACGGATCGCTGTGCACCTGTTACGGCGGCAGCATCACGAGTTGTCCGCCGGGCACGGAAATGTCGCCCATCACCTGGATCGGGACTTGCCGCAATCCCGCCGATCAGCGCAACTACATCATCTCGTACAACGATTGCTGCGGCGGCGTGGCGTGGGGACGGTGCGCCTGTCAGAACAACAACGGCGATCGCCCGGTGGTGCGTCCGCAAACCAACAACGAGGTGACCTGGTGCTTCGGGACCAAGAGTCAGTCCTATACCTGCACCGTCGCTTTGATCTTGGGCGTCGCCCTTGAGAAGAAGTAATCCGATGCGCAGCCCCGGACGCATCGCCGGGCCTTGCAGATGACCGCGCAGAGCCGCTGCGGGGCGGTGCTCGGCGCCGTGCTGTCCGTGGCGGCGCTGTGCCCGACCTCGGCGATCCGCGCGGCGGCGCCCGCCGCGCCACCGCCGACCCCTGCCTCACCGGCCGCCGCGCCATCGCCCGCCTCGGCGCCCCCGTCCGCTCCCGCAGGCGTGACCAACGTGCAGCTCGCGTGGCAGAACTGGGCCCTCAATTGCCAGGGGTGTCACCGCCTGGACGGCACCGGTTCGGATGCAACCGCGCCGAGCCTCGCCGGCACCGTCGCCAAGTTCTTGTGGGTTCCGGGCGGACGCGAGTACCTGATTCGCGTGCCCGGAGTCGCGACCTCGCCGTTGTCCGACGCGGATCTCGCCGAAGTAATGAACTGGATGCTATGGCGCTACGACCGGGAGCACCTGCCGTCCAATTTCCGGCCGTTCACGGCGGCTGAGATGGGCCCGTTGCGATCGCGACCCCTGCGTCTCGAGGCCGCCGGGATGCGACGCGATCTGTTGACCAAAGCCGAAGCATCCGGGCCGCCGTGACGGAGGCGCCGCGTGAGGAGGTACTCAGCACCACCTGTCCGCGGGATTGCTACGATTCCTGCGGAATCACCGTCATCAAGCGCGACGGCGCGGTCGTTGCCGTGCGCGGAGACCCGAATCACCCCGTGAGCCGCGGCGCGCTCTGCGGCAAGTGCTCGACGGCCTATAACCGGGAATGGCGGGATCCCCGCCGGCGCTTGACGCAGCCGTTGAAGCGCGTGCGACCCAAGAGCCGCTTCGAAGGGGCCGCGCCCGAACGGAACGACTCGTGTTTCGAGCCGGTCAGCTGGGACACGGCGATCGGCGAGATCGCCGCGCGCCTCGGCTCGATCGTGCAGTCGCACGGAGCGCGCACCATTTTGAATGCGCATTACACGGGAACCATCTCGTTGCTCGCGGGCATCGCGCCGATGCGCTTTTTCAACCGGCTCGGCGCCACGGAGGTTACTCCGGACACCATCTGCAATATGGCCGGGCACGTCGCGCTCCGATATACCTACGGAACGTCGCTCGATGGCTTCGATCCGCGCACGGCCAAGGATGCGGCATGCATCGTCGTGTGGGGAGCCAACCCGCACGCATCGGCGCCGCATGCGCACGACCATTGGCTCCCGGAAGCGCCCGGCAAAATCATCGTCGTCGATCCCATTCGCACACCCACCGCGGCCGAGGCCGACATTCACCTGCAGCCCTTCCCCGGCAGCGACGCGGCGCTTGCGTTCGCACTCTTACACGTCATCTATCGCGATGGGCTGATCGACGAGACTTTCGTGGCGCGCCACGTGCTGGGATGGGAGGAACTCAGGCCCACGATCGCCGCCTGCGATCTCCACCGGCTTGGCGCGGCGACCGGCGTTGCGGTTGCGCTGATCGAAGAGGTTGCGCACCTGTATGCACAGGGTCCTTCGCTTCTCTGGCTGGGCCAGGGATTGCAGCGGCAGACGACGGGCGGCAACGTGATGCGCGCCTGCGCAGCGCTGCCCGCCCTTACCGGCAATCTCGGCAAGCCTGGCGCCGGCTTTTTGTACTTGAACGGCAACCTATCTCAGCGCCGAATGGATGAGGCTTATCTGTCCGGCGCGCACTTCGTGGACGCGCGCGAAGACGGCGCGGGGGCCATCGCCGCGCCCGTGAGCCATATGGATCTCGCCGACGTTCTGGAGGATCGCGCCCGCTCGCGCGCGCTGTTCGTGTGGAACATGAATCCATTGGGCTCGTGCCCCAATCAGGCGCGCTTGCGGCGCGCGCTGGAGCGGGAAGACCTGTTGACGGTGGCGGTGGACCTATTTCCCACCGACTCGACAGCCATCGCCGATTACGTGCTGCCGGCGGCGAGTTTCCTCGAGTTCGACGACATCGTCGCTCCTTATTTCAATTTGAGCCTGTCTGCTCAAGCCAAAGTCATGGAGCCTTTGGGAGAGGCATTGCCGAATCTGGAAATCTTCCGCCGCCTGGGCCGCGCCATGCGCTTCGAAGAGGCGGAATTTCAGGAGAGCGACGCGGAGATCCTGGAAACATTGATGACGCGCAGCGGTCTCGGGGAGAGCTTCGAGTCGCTGAAGGTCAAGGGAATGATCTGGGTTCCGAACGAGCCGGCATTGCAATTCGCGGACGGCGTCTTCGACACCCCGAGCGGCCGCATCGAAATCGCGAGCGGGCGCGCCGAGGCCGACGGCTTGCCGAGACTGCCCCAATGCTGGAGCGATGCCCGGCCGTCGGCCGGGAAACTCCGGCTGCTGTCCCCGGCGCACGCCTGGCTGTTGAATACCACGTTCGGTAACGTCCGGAAGATCACCGTCCGGCTGGGCCGGGCCACCGTCCTGCTGCATCCGTCGGACGCGGCCGAGCGGCACTTGAGCGAGGGCGATCTGGCTCTGGTCCACAACCAATGCGGGAGCCTCGATCTCGAGGTCGTCCTGTCGCGCGACATCCCGCGCGGCGTCGCCGTTGCGCACAAGGGCCGCTGGCTGACTCACGATGCGGCGCACGCGAACGTCAATGTGCTGAATCCAGGGAGCAAGAGCGACATGGGCGACAGCACGGCGGTGCACAGCGTAGAGGTCTTGGTCGAGGCCGCGCCGCGATGAGTGTCGAGACCGCGGACGGCGCCACACTGCACCGCTCGCTCGGATATTGGGATCTCGTGCTCTATGGGCTCGCGTATATCGCGCCTTTCGCGCCCCTGACCACGCTCGGCTTCGTCTGGAACGAATCCAACGGCCTCATCATGCTCGCCTACGCGTTGGGCGGCGTGTGCATGTATTTCACCGCGCGAAGCTACGCGACGATGACCGAAGAGCTTCCGTCCGCGGGCTCGGTATACGGCTTCGCCCGCCACAGCCTCGGAAAGTTCCCGGGATTCATCGCGGGCTGGATGATACTGCTGGACTATCTATTGATACCCGCGTTCGTGTACGTGCTGGTGGCCGTCGCGCTGCAGACGCTGATTCCGGGCGTCGACCGGGCGGTGTGGATCATCCTGCTAGCCATCGTCACCACGAGCGTCAACTGGTTCGGCATCAGTGTGACGGCACGGGCCAACTTCGTCGCCGTCGCGCTGCAGGTCCTGGTGCTGGTGGGCTTCATGGGGCTCGCCATCATTGCGATTTACTCCGGCAAGGGCAATGGCGCGCTGACGCTGAAACCGCTGTTCGATTCCGCGGCCTTCAACGCCGGCAGAGTCTTCGGCGCCACATCGATCTGCGTGATGTCGTTCCTGGGGTTCGATGCCGTCTCGACGCTCGCCGAGGAAGTCAAAGGCGGCGACCGGCGCATGGTCGGAAGGGCAATCATCGCGGTATTGATGCTGTCGGCCGTGTTCTTCGTGACACTCACCTGGGTGCTCGGCAATCTCCTGCCCGGCATCGCCATCAAGGATTCCGCTGCCGCCACCTATGAGCTCGCCGCATGGGCGATCGGACCCTGGGCGGCGGCGGTGCTCGCCTGGACCAATGCGGTGGTTGTCGGTCTCTCGAACGCGTTGCCGATGCAGGTGGGCGTGGCGCGGGTGGTCTTTGCGATGGGCCGCGATCGGCAAATGCCGCGTGCATTTGCCCGGGTGCATCCGCGCTACCGCACGCCCTACGTCGGGATGCTGGTGACCTCGGCCATCTCGCTCGGGGTCGGGTTGATCATGGCGAACCGGCTCGACGACCTGGCGTCGATCGTGAATTTCGGCGCGCTCAGCGGGTTCCTGCTGTTGCATGCCTCCGTGGTGGTGCGATTCGCGGTCAAGCGGCGCTCGCGGCAAATCGTGGCGCATTGGATCGTGCCGATTTGCGGGTTCCTGGTCGTGCTCGCGGTGTTTTCCGGCATGAGCGGGCTTGCCGCCAAAGTCGGATTGACCTGGCTTGCCGTCGGCTTGGTCTACGGTGTCGTGCTGAAGGCCAAGCAACGCGAGCAGTTGCACGCGCCGTTGTGAGTGTAGGAGGAGTCTGACGCCGCCATCAGATTTTCGGAACAGGCAAAGCGTTGCCAGGCCGCTCGTGAACGATTAATTTGCCAAGCGATGTGCAGGGCGCCTGCGCCCCCAGGGGAGAATACAATGAGCGGCAAGGCGTCGATTTCGACGACATTCCAAAAGCGCAGCGCCGATATTCAAGCTTCCTGGATGCAACAGCTGTCGAATGTATCCGTGTCCTCGAGCGGGCGGATTGCGAACGAGGATCTCAAGCGTCAAGCCGGCGAGTTTCTCAAGGTATTCGCCGCGGCGATCAAGAGCGGACGCACCGACTCGATCGACGGCTCCGAGTGGGCGGAAGTTCGCTCCTTCCTGGAGGATCTGTCGCGTCAGCGCGCGCTCGTCGGCTTCGGGTCCGACGATACCGCGACGTTCGTCTTCTCGCTGAAAAGACCGTTGTTCGAGGCGCTCCGGGTCGAAAGCCTCACCGACCCGCAGCAATTGGCCGACGATATATGGACCGTCACCTTGCTGCTCGACGCGCTCGGCTTGCACACCGTCAAGGCGTATCAGCGCGCCCGCGAGGACGTGATCCACCGCCAGCAGCAAGAGCTCCTGGAGCTGTCCACGCCTGTCGTCAAGCTGTGGGACGGCATCCTGGCGCTGCCGATGATCGGCACCCTCGATTCCGCCCGCACCCAGATCGTGATGGAATCGCTGCTGCAAAAAATCGTCGACACCGAGTCGGAAATCGCCATTCTGGACATCACCGGCGTCCCCACGGTGGATACGCTGGTGGCGCAGCACTTGTTGAAGACGGTGACCGCCTTGAGGCTCATGGGGGCGGAGTGCATCATCAGCGGGGTGCGGCCGCAGATCGCGCAGACCATCGTGCATTTGGGCGTGGACCTCCAAGGGGTTACCACCAAGGCCAATTTGGCCGACGCGCTGGCGCTGGCGTTGAAGCGGATCGGCGTCACATTCACGCGGCAATAGGCAATGGATCGCATACCGATATTGCGGATGGGCAGGTTTTTGCTCGTCACGCTGCAAGTCGACATGCACGATCAGCTGGCGCTGCGCCTGCAGGACGATCTGACCAATGCGATTCAAGTGAAAGAGGCGAAGGGCGTGCTCATCGACATCTCCGCGCTCGAAATGGTGGATTCCTTCATGGGCCGGATGATCGCGGACATCTCGGGAATGGCGCGCATTCTGGATGCGAGGACCGTGCTCGTCGGTATGCAGCCGGCCGTCGCGATCACGCTGGTGGAGCTGGGATTGTCGCTGCCGGGGATCGACACGGCGCTGAACGTCGAGCGGGGAATGCGCCTGCTGGAAGGCGCGCTGAGCGATGGCGACGGTCACCGGCCGCGGTGAGCAACCGCTGCGGAACGAGCACGACATCGTGCTCGGCCGGCAAACGGTGCGCCAGCTTGCGAGGGAGGCGGGCTTCTCCCTGGTGGATCAGACCAAGTTTGTCACGGCTGCGAGCGAACTCGCCCGCAATGCGCTCATTTACGGCGGCGGGGGGGAGCTCAAATGGGAGACCTTGCACGACGGAATTCGACGCGGAGTGCGGCTCTCGTTCGAGGATCACGGGCCTGGAATTCCCGATCTCGAGCGGGCCTTGACCGACGGCTGGAGCTCGGGCACCGGACTGGGTTTAGGCCTCCCCGGGGCGCGGCGCCTGGTGAACGAGTTCGAATTGCATTCGACGGTCGGCGTGGGAACCCGGGTGATCATCACCCGGTGGAAATGACGGTTCGACTCATCCGGGGATCGGCGCAGTTGCGTTCGCCGGCCCGGGATCAGAGCGATATCGGCGAATGCAGGCGCATCGCGCAAAAGTTGGCGCAGGCGCACGGTTTCGACGAGGAGGAGACGGGCAAAATTTCCATCGTCGCCACGGAACTCGCTACCAATCTCGTCCGCCACGCCGGCGGCGGAGAGATGCTGTTGCAGATCCTGGAGGACGGCGTGACGCCGCAGTTCGAAATGATGGCGATCGATCGGGGGCCCGGGATGCGGGATGTCACCCAATGTCTGCGCGACGGCTACTCGACCTCCGGGACCGCCGGTACAGGTCTCGGTGCGGCCTCGCGCTTATCGACGGCATTCGATTTATTCTCGGAGGCCGGCAAGGGCACCGTCGTGCTGTCGAGAGTGGCGCGCAGGTTGAATGCAATCTCGCGTTCGGCCCCTCCCACGGCGCCGGCCTCCACCGGGCGCCTGGAGTTCGGGTCGGTCTGTGTCCCGGTGGCGGGGGAATCGGAATGCGGCGACACTTGGCGGGTCGCCGCCGAAGGGGCGCGAGTCTCGCTGCTGGTCGCCGACGGGTTGGGGCATGGCGCACTTGCGGCGAGCGCGTCCTACTCGGCGGCGGAAATCTTCGAAGCCCGCCCGTTCGACGACCCGTCCTCGGTGCTGCAAAACATGCATCGGCGCCTGGCGGGCGGGCGGGGCGCAGTCGCGGCGTGCGCGCAGATGCGTGCACCGGGCGAAAAGCTGGTTTATGCAGGGGTCGGCAACATCTCCGCCGCAATCGTCGAACCGGGCCGTTCGCGGGGGCTGGTATCCGTCAATGGGACGCTGGGGGCTCAGTTGCCGCGCAGCCGGCAGTTCGATTACGACTATCCCGCGGAGGCGCTGGTGGTCATGCACTCGGACGGCCTGTCGGCGCGCTGGCAGCTCTCCGCACATCCGGGCCTCCACTTGCGCCACGCGGCGGTCATCGCCGGCGTGCTGTTCCGCGATTTTGCGCGAAAGCATGACGATGCGACCGTATTGGTTGCACGGCATCGGTCATGAGCGAGATCGAGGCTCTCAAGGAACAAATCCTCCGTCAGCAGTCGGAGCTCGAGGGCTTGCATGCGGAACTTGCGGAGACCAACAAAGGGGTCGTTGCGCTCTACGCCGAACTGGATCAAAACGCACTGCAGCTGCGCGAGGCAGCGGATCTCAAGAGCAGATTCCTGTCGTACATGAGTCATGAGTTCCGCACGCCGCTCGCTTCGATCACCAGCGTGTCGGATATCTTGTTGGCCAGAATGGACGGACCTCTGACGCAGGAGCAGGAACGGCAATTGAGGTTCGTGCAAGGGAGCGTGCGCGAATTGTCCGAGATGGTCGACGATCTGTTGGACCTCGCCAAGGTGGAGGCGGGACGCATCTCGATCTCGCCCGAATGGTTCGATATGGTGGACCTTTTCTCCGCGCTGCGAGGCATGTTCCGGCCGATCGTGGGCGTGGGCTCCGTATCGCTCATTTTCGAGGAGCCCGAGGAGGTGCCGCCGATCTATACGGACGACAAGAAGCTCGCGCAGATCCTGCGAAATTTCATCTCCAATGCCCTGAAATTCACCGCCGAGGGAGAGGTGAGAGTGAGCGCCCGGATGATCGACGGCGCGATGATCGAGTTTGCCGTGACCGATTCCGGTATCGGCATCGCCAAAGAGCATTTGCCGGCATTGTTTTCGGATTTCGTACAGATCGACACGCGCATTCAAAAGCGTCTTCGCGGCACGGGCCTCGGTCTGTCGCTCGCCAGGAAATTCGCGGAGCTGTTGGGCGGAAGCGTCGCCGTCGAAAGCGATTTGGGCAAGGGATCGCGCTTCTCCGTGCTGATTCCGATCCGCTACCCGGGCGGCGCGCCATGATCGATCCGCGCGAAATCACCAAGAAGTCCGGACCGATCCGCATCCTCGTGGTCGACGACAATCCCGCGGCGCTCTACGCGACGGCGCGGGTTTTGCGCTCGGCCGGCTACGAAGTACTCGAGGCGGCGACCGGAGCGGCAGGTCTCAAGGCCGCGCCGCTGGCGGACCTGATCGTGCTCGATATCAATCTGCCCGACATGGACGGATTCGAGGTTTGCCGGCGAATTCGGGCGAATCAGGCGACCGCTCAACTGCCGGTGCTGCATCTGTCGGCGACCTTCACCCAATCGGCCGATTACACCCTCGGATTCGAGGCGGGGGCGGACAGTTATCTGACTCGGCCGGTGGAAGCTCCGGTACTGATCGCCACGGTCAGAACGCTGCTCTTTGCGCGGCACGCCGATTTGATCAGGCGCCGAATCGACGCCCGGTTCCGCACGATGTTCGAGCTGGCGCCGGTAGCCATCGCGATATTGGACGACGGCCTCCGGCTCGAGAGCGTCAATCCGGTGTATTGCGCACTCACCGGCTATGCGGCGGAGGAGCTGGTCGGCCGGCCGTTCGACGCCTTCTTGAGCGACGCCAATGAGGGCGCAACGGAGCTCACTCCGGCACGAGCGGAAATGCACGAGCGCGACTGCGGACAATTCACCATCAAGCGCAGGGACGGAAGTCATGCCGAGATAGCATGGCAGGTCGCACGGGAAGGCGTATCGGGGACGCGCATTCTCGTCGCCGAGGATGTGAGCCTCAAGCTCCAGGCTGAGCGTGCCCGGGAACTGCTCCTGACCAGCGAGCGCACCGCGCGCGCCGAGGCGGAACGCAGCAACCGGCTCAAAGAGGAGTTCCTGGCGACGTTGTCCCACGAGCTCAGAAATCCCCTGAACGCCATTCTCGGCTGGGCGACGATATTGAATCGCAGGCCCGGCCTG
>Ga0187887_10000589_pt1 | contig 35277 bp, 31 predicted proteins | sample June2016WEW_7_10_FD_132977 | JGI IMG/M metagenome (GOLD analysis project Ga0187887, IMG submission 132977) | Peatland microbial communities from SPRUCE experiment site at the Marcell Experimental Forest, Minnesota, USA - June2016WEW_7_10 | ecosystem: Environmental > Terrestrial > Soil >... | reverse complement strand
TGGACGAACCTCTTGTGTTCCAGTTGTCATGCCAATGGCACGGCTGGGTAGCGAAGTTCGGTTGTGATAACCGCTGAATGCATATAAGCGGGAAGCACGCTCTAAGATGAGATCTCCCAACCCGTAAGGGAAATGAAGGGCCCAGGAAGACCACCTGGTTGATAGGCTGGAGGTTGAAGTGCAGTAATGCATGTAGCTTACCAGTACTAATCGCCCGTTCGGCTTGTCCATAGAATTTACTCTGCGCAATGTTTCGTTCATTGTTCTAGAGACATTCAATACAAGCTTTGTAGTTATAAAATGATCGCCAGCAATGGCCTTCAGACAATAACTAATACGCAGGAAATATTTGGTATATAGTCTGCTCAATCTATTCAGTTGTGAACGATTGCGCTGCGGCGCGTCTTTCTAAAGCTTGCCGGTGAGTTTACTACGAGGGTTCCACCCGTTCCCATCCCGAACACGGAAGTTAAGCCTCGTTGGGCCGATGGTACTGCACGCGTAAGTGTGTGGGAGATTAGGTGATCGCCGGCATAATTCAAGAAAAGCCCACCCTTGCGGTGGGCTTTTCGTTTAACATCGAGGGCCTTTCCCTTTGGGATTCGCTCCGCTAGAATCTCCAATCGCCTACCCTGCCAATCGTTCGCGGAGCCCTATAATCAGTGGGCGAGGAAATTATGGCGCGTTATCTCATCACTGGAATTGCGGGGTTCATTGGTTCCTCTTTGGCGCACGAGCTCGTCAAGCAAGGGCATGACGTCAGCGGCTTCGATAACCTGTCTACAGGAAATCTTGAGAACCTGGCAGACATTCGCACCTCCATCAACTTCCAGGAGATGGATCTCCAGGATCAAGAGGGAGTCAGAGAGGCCTGCAAAGGTATCGACTACATCCTCCACGAGGGAGCACTCGCATCGGTGCCCCGGTCTGTAAAGGATCCCCTCACCTCGCACGAGTCCAACATCAATGGCACCCTCAACCTGCTATTGGCGGCGAAAGATGCAGGGGTGCGCCGAATCGTCTATGCGGCCTCGTCCTCTGCTTACGGAGATCAACCTACCCAGCCCAAGCGCGAGGACATGCTGCCGATGCCCTTGTCTCCCTATGCCGTGCAAAAGCTGACCTGCGAGTATTACATTCAGGCCTTCTATCGTGTTTACGGGCTGCGGGGTGTCTGTGTTCGTTACTTCAACATCTTCGGACCGCGGCAGGCTGCAGACTCTCCCTATTCCGGAGTCATAGCGCAGTTTATTCACAAAATGTTAGCCGGCGAAACTCCCACCATCTTCGGCGACGGATCGACCAGTCGCGATTTCACGTATGTCGATAATGCGGTCAACGCCAATCTACTGGCCTGTGTGGCGCCTGACGAAGTCGCTACGGGCAGAGTCTTCAATATCGGCACGGGCAAGAGCCAAACGCTGAATGACGTCTACGCTGGAATCGCGAAGATCCTGGGATTTTCAGCAAGCCCAATCTACGGCCCGGCGCGTGAAGGCGATATTCAGCATTCGCTTGCAGCTATCGATCGTGCCCGCAACGAGCTGGGATATAAGCCGAAAGATGATTTTTTCGAAGGCTTGGAGAAGACTGTTGCCTGGTACGTCTCGGAAGCTTCCAGGTAGCAGGTAACGGCCGCAGGAATTCGCGTTCCGACGTCCAGCAATCCACTTGATGAGGATGATGCGGGGTCGGAGTTTGTGCGCTCTCCGATTTTACGAATTCCTGGAGCGGTGCAGGCTCTTCACGCGTGGGCGTAATCCCAGGATCTCAAACCCCGTGAGCTTGCTCTTCGCCACATAAATCAGCCAATTGTTCCCGATGGGATCCGCCGGCGCCATGAAAAAGCCTGGTCCGACGATATAGTCCAGCGCGTTGTGAATAATTCCTTCAACCGTCTCGCCGTCGTCAAAGCGGATGCGAATCCACAGGCATTCCATCGGTGGCAGCCGATCGTGGAAGAGGAGATCCACATGACTCGTCTGGCCTGAGAAATCCTTCACAAAAAAGACAGCCTTCACATTGTCGAGCGAAACATCTTCCACCACACCCGTTTGAAAGTGTTTCAGGCGAATCGAACTCAAGCCCCGTGCGTGAACGTCATCCATGTCGGATGGCCACTGACTGCGATCAGCATATCCCTTGATTGTGTAATCTTCCCCGCGGATCACGATCATGTAAGGATCGTCTGAAGGCTCCTGGGGTGGAAAGTGATTCAAGCTCGCCGTCTGGGCGCGAGGTCGTATTGCTTGATCTTGTACAGCAACGCCTTGTAGCTGATCTGCAGTTCGTTTGCTGCCGCTTTCCGATTCCATCCATTTGCCTCCAGAATCCGTTCAATCGCCGACGCCTCAGCGTCGCCCTTCAAGCTGCGGACGAGCTGCTTCAACCCTGCGCCTTTCATCTGGTCCTGGGACGAATTCGCCTCGGCATGGAGGTTCGAAAAGGGGCTCAAATCAGCCAGAATCGCCATCTCATCGCCCAGAATCAAGAAGCGGTTTATGACGTGCTCCAGTTCCCGGCTATTGCCCGGCCAGGAATAACGGCTCAGCGCGTCCAGCAGGTTGTGCGAAAGGGTTAGCGGCTTGCTCCCGTATTTGGCGGCACCCTTACGTACAAAGTGCTGCGCCAGAATGCAAATCTCGTCCCGGCGATCCCGAAGAGGGGGAATGACCAGGGAGAAACCATTGAGCCGGTAATAGAGATCTTCGCGGAAGCTCTTTTGCGCGATCGCCGCCTTCATGTTGATGTTCGTGGCCGCAATCACGCGAACATCCACCTTCATGGGCGCCCGGCTTCCCAGCCGGGAGAATGTTCCGTCCTGCAGTACCTGGAGCAGCTTGGCCTGCAGGATCGCCGGCATTTCCCCGATCTCGTCGAGAAAAATAGTTCCACCCGTGCAGATCTCAAACTTACCCGGTTTGGCTTTGATCGCGCCCGTAAACGCACCCTGTTCGTAGCCAAACAGTTCGCTTTCAAGCAGATCTGCCGGCATCGCAGCGCAGTTGACCTTCAGGAACATGCGTTCGCTGCGCAGCGACATCTTGTGGGTATACATCGCCAGGATCTCTTTACCGGTCCCGCTTTCGCCCATGATGAGGACAGGAATATCGGATTTTGCCACCAGGGCCGCCTGGGCCTGCAACTCACGCATCCGCTTGTTGGACCAGACAAAAGAGTGACTATCGTCCAGGCGAATCTCCTGTGGTTCGGCGGAGGTGGCGCGGTCTACGCATTCCAAATGCTCCTCGATGGCAATTTCGAGGTTTCCGTCCACGAACGGCTTCAATACCACGCCCCGAGAGCCTATCCGCGTCACGATTTCCAGATTCTTCACCTCAGCAGAGGTGGAAAGGATGATGATAGGTACGTCGGGAATTGAGGCACGCACGTGCGACAAGATCGGCAGAGATTGTTCAATGCTCTCCCATGCCAGCAACACCAGGTGCGGCTCCGGGCCGTTGGCACACTGATGAAGCAACGCGGTCTCGTCCGAAAAAAGGCTGAGACTATACTGGTTGCTCAGGACCGCCCGCAGGTACTCAAGCACAGCGAGATTCGTATCCAGGACAAACAGTCGAGGTTTTGGTGCCTGCGCGAGTTTCGGAACACCAAAAGGCAATGCGGTAGACATTAACAGACTCCAACGCTCGACGGCGGCTGCATGCGGATAACGTTCGTCAGCTGTTCGCAGCTGGGCGCCCACAGTACGACTCCGAGGACATGAGTCCTCTCGGTTTTCCGGCGCCTCAAGGTGGATTCAGTCTAGCCGAACACCGTCACAAAAGGAAGAACTTTGCAGTCAAAAAGAGAAAAAAAGTTCCACATTGGTAGCGTTAATCACTCGGTAAACAAAGGGGATTTCCACGCGTTCGGGATGCAACGATAGGTACATGCACTTATAAACACAACAATTAGCGCGAAGTTGCTCCCTTCACCCATATGGCCTCTTACGTGCTACCTCCAAGCTAGGTTTGCTAAATCAAGCTCGTTGGTAGGACATCCCTTGGACCATTTTGTAAATTCGGCCGCATTTCTGGATCTCCCTCCTTTAGACGTCGTCTTTGGGCGCACCCCCGCGATGCAGGCGATCCGACAGAAGCTGGAACGCGTCGCCACCACAGACGTGCCTGTCCTTCTCCAGGGAGAAACCGGTACTGGGAAGGAAATCTGCGCGCGTCTTCTGCATGCCTTCTCGCGGCGCTCAAAGGACTCCCTGGTTAAGGTGAGTTGTCCTTCCATCCCGCAGACGCTGCTCGAGACCGAGTTGTTCGGCTATGAGAAGGGTGCGTTTACCGGCGCGCACTCCACCAAGCGTGGCCGCGTCGAGCAAGCCCACATGGGCACACTGTTTCTGGATGAGGTGGGCAGCCTCGATCTGATGGTTCAATCCAAGCTGTTACAGGTGCTGCAGGACGGCACATTCGTCCGCGTTGGCGGCCACACCACGTTGACCATCGAGACGCGCCTTGTCTCGGTTGCCAACCAGGATCTCCGCGCCCAGGTAGATGATGGATCCTTTCGGCTCGATTTCCTCTATCGCATCAATGCCGTCACCATTAATCTTCCGCCGCTGCGCGCTCGGAAAGAAGATATCCCGCAGTTGGTGGACTACTTCATCGAGCAGCACGCCCGGACGTTCAGTCTTTCCCCCAAGCCGCTGTCCCGCAATGCAATTGAACTGATGCAGCGCTATGAGTGGCCAGGAAATGTCCGTCAGTTGGAAAACATTATCCGCAGCTACGTGCTCATCGGCAACGAAGATATCCTGGCGGACGAGCTGCTGCCGCAACAGCATACTGCCGACAGGATTATGGCGGACATCGATCTAAGTGAGCCTGTCTCGCTAAGGCATATTACAAAAAAGGCGACCCTAGATCTGGAGAGACACATTATCTTGAAGGCTCTCCAGGCCAACAGTTGGAATCGCCAGAAGACTGCAAAATGGCTTCACATTAGCTATCGATCGCTGCTGTACAAACTGAGCGAAGAGAGCGCGCCTGTTCTTCTTATGCCGTCGTCTCAAAGGCACGGTCCAGCCAAGGCCACGATGGATGATACCTTGCGACGCAAGTTGAGCGTGCCAACCCATATCTGAGAGCAAAGATTTCAAGGGTGTTGAAACAAAATTTCCAGGATCAGCCAGTAGGCGAACACAAGGACCCAGATGAAACTCAATCTCCGAATACCGCTCTTCATCACACTGGTAGTTGCCAGTGTCGGTATTGGTACCGTAGGCGTCCATGCCTCAACGGACTGCCAGCATCTCTTTCGTGCGTATAAGGACCAGCTCGCCAAGCACCTTCACCACAAAGTAAGTCCAGAGACACTGGCGCGTTGGGCCGCATGGAATAAGGCCCATCCGCATTATCGTCCGACGAAGAAGGAATCCATGGACAAGATCGACTTTGTCTGCCAGGTCCCCATGGACGATGCGGCGATAGCGGATGATCTGCCGCCGGTGGCGCTGCCTCCACTTATCAATTCGATGGCCGATACCTTTTCTGCTCCGTCTCAACCCAATATCCTCGTGAGCAATCTTGTGCCGCCCGATAACCCCGAGCAGCCGCCCGTCGCGAATCCAATCTATCCGCCCGTCTATTTCCCGGGCCCACCGACGACCTTCTCGGGCGAAGCGCCGCCTACTCCGGATATAACTCCCACGCCGGAGCCATCAAGCATGTTGCTGATGACAACTGCAGTTGGACTCATGTCAGCTTTGATCTATCGCAACAAAGCCAGAGTACGGGCCTAACTAGTAACGGTCGAATCGGCTTTCCAATCATGTAGAAACAAGAAGGGCTGCCAGTGGCAGCCCTTTCTCTTTGTGAACATCGCAGTCTTACTGAAGCCGCCTCCCGATTTTTCTAAGGACACGGCAACGAATATCTAGCACTTCACAATCTTGTCAGAAACAATTCCCTTCGTTGCGTTGCGCGAGTCCACCACCAGTTGAGAGTTTTGGACAATCTCCGGGTAGTTATAGTCCGAGTGATCCGTGATGATCAGCACGCAATCATATTGTTCTAAATTCTCTAGTGACGTGCAGGTCATGTTGAGGTTGTAGTGCCTGCCTTTTCCGACGGTGGGGAAGTAAGGGTCGTTATACAACACCTCCGCCCCTTCGTTGCGCAGCAGTTCGATGATGGTAAGCGACGGAGACTCACGCAAATCATCAATGTCCTTCTTGTAGGCCATCCCCAACATCAGGATCCTCGACCCATTCAAAGCCTTCTTGCGCTGATTAAGCGCCTTGCCGACCGTCTGAGCAACGAACTCCGGCATCGCTCCGTTCACTTCGCCAGCCAGCTCGATAAATCGAGTATTGAAGTCGTACTCCTTCGCCTTCCAGCTCAAGTAAAAAGGATCAATCGGGATGCAGTGTCCACCCAGGCCAGGCCCGGGATAAAACGGATGGAAGCCGAACGGCTTGGTCGAAGCTGCGTCGATTACCTCCCAGATGTCCACGCCCATGCGCAGCGACAGAATTTTCAGTTCATTGACAAGCGCAATATTGACGCAACGATAGATGTTTTCAAGCAGCTTGGTCATCTCTGCCGTCTTGGTCGAGGTCACGCGCACCGACTTCGTGAAGATTCCTTCGTACAGCGTCGCCGCAAGCTCTGTCGCAATCGCGTCATGTCCGCCGACGACCTTGGGAATGTCATGTCGCGCTACCGTCGTGTTGCCCGGGTCTTCGCGCTCTGGCGAGAAAGCTACATAAAACACGCCCTGCTCCAATGCAGGACCTTGTCCCTGCGCCTTCAATCCCAGCGTATTCTCCGCTTCGAGAATCGGAATCAGCAGGTCCTCCGTTGTTCCGGGATAGGTGCTGCTCTCCAGCACGATGAGTTGTCCCGCACGAATCCACGGCGCTGCGGACTGCGCGGTCTTCTCAATGAAACTCAAATCGGGTTCGCGATGTTCCGTCAGCGGCGTCGGAACGCACATGATGACAACGTCCTGGTCCGAGAGCTTCGAGAAGTCGGCAGTGGCGCGGAGGCCCTGCGCGCGCGCCGTCTGAATCTCTTCCTGCGGAATTTTGATGATGTAGGTGCGACCCGCTTCCAGGTCTGCAATCTTCTTCTCGTCGATATCAAAGCCCGTCACCTGGAACCCTGCACCCGAGAGCAGAAGCGAGAGCGGTAACCCTACATATCCGAGACCAATGACCCCGATCTTTGCTGTGTGAGCCTGCAGGCGCTCCATACGTTTCTGAGCGATGTCAGGCAAGGCAAGCGTTTCGTTTTTCATCATGTGGACAATTATTGCATCTCACCCGCGGGCAATGATTTCGTATTCACGAACGCTTCATTACTAACTGTGAACTCAAAGGGACAGGGCGTCGGCGAGTCCATTCCAAGTTCTCGTTACACAATTAATCCTTCCTCGGCACGAGACCGCACGTTGCGAAACCGTCTCGACGTATCCACACGCTTCAAGGGTCTCCCCCTTCGCAGATCAATTCTGGTCATCGAACCCAGCGACCCAACGGGCCTCAACACTTGCCTGAGTTCAGCGACGGATCTCAACTCTTTTTCGCCGCACGAGGGCAAAATTCGGCCGTCTGCGGAGAATGTCGGTGAATGTATGCAAAACTTTGCAGCTATTCTGATCGCCGAAGCGTAACTCGCTGATTATAAAAGAAATAGTTTGGCGCCCAACGTGCTTCTGTCAAGTCATCATCACGAAGTTTCACCGCGGAGAGTTCTTCTCTCTAACGTCAATTGGGTTCCAAGGTTTGCTCAATACGTATATGCAGAAATGCTCATACGCTGTACCGTTTTGCCCGCTTCCAAGCGGTAATCTCAGGAGATTTCAATGAAATGTCTCGGCAAGTTCACCATCCTCGGCGCGGTTCTTGCCGCGTCTACAACCTTGGCTTACGCATCTCCCATCCAGCTCGGCAGCTATGCATCCGGTGCCGGCAGCCAGGGAAATGCCAACTCTGCTATGACCTTTAGTGGAGTAGAGTTCACGAGCGGCTGGCCGACGGGGACCCCCACGTTCGGCGCGCCCTTCACCGCGCCAACCTTCGCCCTCAATCCGAACGGCGTTTGGGACACGGCGCTCTCCAACTCCACGTGGGTTGGCGCAGCGCCGACAGTAGGTCCTGGCGGCTCCCTCAATCCACCCTATGGTTACTATGAGTTCACTTCCACCTTCGACGCCACAGCCGGTACCTATAACGGGACACTGAATGTGCTTGCGGACGATACCGTGGAAGTGTTGCTCAACGGAAATCCGCTCATCCCGTTTGGTACCATCGGCAACGACTCGACCTGCGCACAGTATGCTCCCGGCTGCTTAGCTTCCACAGAATACAGCCTGCTGCTGTCGGGGGTTTCCTTGGACTCAACGAACACCCTGGAGTTCATCGTGGAGCAGGCAGGGAACGTCGGCGGCTCTCCCGGCAGCGATCCTTCGGGCGTTGACTTCAACGCTTCCCTCAGCTCTACGGTTACCCCTGAGCCCAGCTCTCTGTTCCTGCTTGGCACAGGCCTACTCGGAGCCGTCGGAGCCGTTCGGAGACGGTTTGCTGCCTAGTTAGCGACTTGATCGAAGACCTTAAGGAAGCCTCTTCGGAGGCTTCCTTATTGGTTTGGTACCGAGACAGGACGACTCCTCTCCCGATGAGCAATCGTCATCTCCCCTCTTCCATTTTTGGCAACCCAAAACGTCCATCTCGCATCTTCAACACCTCCTTGCAAACCGTTCACGAACCCAAAATTATCTCCCTTAGGAGGCCACGATCCGGGACACGTGGAGCTCTCCTTTTCCATGAGGGAACATGTCGGGCGATAACTGTGCAAACTGTTGCGTATCGCGCTCAGCAGAATCCTATAAGTGTTTGATTAGACAGAATTAATGTTTGGCTATCTAGATGCTCTAGACATAGTGCTAAGGAATCTCAGGAATCGGTTGGACGGCATGCTGTCGCCCCCTACCGGAGAGTATGGGTTCTTTGCAGCACGCCGCAATGCATTTAGCTCGACCCGCGACAGCGGTATTTTTTCAGGAGGATGTAATGAGGATACTTTCGAAGTTACTTGTTCTAGGCGCAGCATTAACCGTCTCCACTTCGTTGGCCTACGCCGATACTCTCGGCGCGGGAAGCGTTGCAATTAGTGGAGTAAACATTCTCACCAGCAATTCGCTTGAGTTCTTTGGAACCCAAATCGATCCGATTGCCTCGGGAAGCTTGGCCCCCTTCGTAAACGGCACAGACAGCTTCCAGAACCTGAGCTCGTTTACAAGCTTTCCCAGCACTCCCTTCTTTACCATCGACAATGGAACCGATACGCTGAACTACTACCTGACGAGTGCTACGTATGGAGCTCCCGCTACTGACCAGCAGACGCTCGAAGGCGATGGCTGGTTCACAGTGACGGCCGACGTTGGCGGCGCCGTGATCGACACCGCTACCGATGGTACGTTCAACCTCACCACCCAGGACGGTTACACCACGTTCTCGGCTGACTCATCCATCGCCCCAACTCCCGAGCCCGGCAGCCTCATGCTGCTTGGTACCGGCCTGTTGAGTGCGGCTGGCATCGCACGTCGTAAATTTGCTTCAAAGCTTGTCTAACCGTTCATCTCCCGGGTTCGTGCAGGGCGCCTCGATGGGGGCTTCCTGCACTGCTTGATAAGTTTCTACTTATGCAATCTTGAAAGCCTCATCCCGATGAGGAAGGTTGTGGGTTGAGTAAAACGCGGCTGTTGCATCGTGAGAAGCATGAGGGCTGCAGCCACTCAAAAGCTGTTGTCCACATTGTTAGAGCCACCTCCCGCGAGGTGGCTCTTCTCATGTCAGGTGACCCTCCGCCGGGCTTCATCTCCTCACCCCCGACTGACAGATCGCATCCGAGATCAACGATGCGCCAACGGCAAGCCCCACGTGCATGCCTGCCGCCGCATCCAGACCCTTCCGCACCGAGTCCACCGCACTCCACAACTTCGATCGGCACGTCAGGAGTCCGGGTGCGCACCTGCACTCGCGATCCAGGCCAGTGACGCCAGCCTCTTCATCCCGCTTGCGTCGCGCTGCAACGGCACTCCAATCGCCAGGCCTCGGGTCCAAGGCGAACACATGGAGCACGCGAGCAGCTGCTCCATAATCTCTCTCAAATGGTCATTGATTGAAGGCTGTTACGCGTACCTGGCCTGGCAGGGAAGCGACCTGCCTGCGATTACTGCGCTCCGCGACGCCGAAGGATCGTCTTGATGGTCTCGAACATGATCAGCAGATCGAGGCCCAGCGTCTGGTGCTTCACGTAGTACAAGTCATAGGCCAGCTTCTCGCGACTCTGTTCAAGTGTCGCTCCGTAGCCATAGCGAATCTGCGCCCATCCCGTGAGGCCGGGACGAATCATATTCCGAACCTCATAGAAGGGCAGCTCCTGCGCCAGCCACGATACGAACTCAGGACGCTCGGGCCGAGGTCCCACAAAGCTCATATCGCCCCGCAATACATTCCACAACTGCGGAACCTCATCGAGGCGCGTCTTGCGCATGAACTGTCCCACCCGTGTCACGCGCGGATCGTTCTTCTGAGCCCACTGTGCTCCTTCGGCCTCAGCGTTCACCACCATCGTGCGGAACTTGTACACGTTGAAAATCTTGCCGTTCAGGCCAACCCGTTCCTGCCGAAAGAACACCGGTCCTGGCGAGGAAAGTCTGACGAGCAACATAACGAATGGAAACAGCGGCAAAAAGAGAATGAGGCCGATCGCTGCCACCAGCGTCGAAGCGATCCTCAGCAGGAACTGTTGCGACGGCTTCATCCGAAAGCCTTCGCAAAACAGAAGGTCACTCGGGCGCAGACCATCCAGCTGCAGCTTGCCCGTCAGCCGCTCGAGCACGCTGCCTACCTCTTCAATCGTCACTCCGCGAAAACGCATCGCCAGCAGTCCGTCGACGGGCAACTCTCCGCGGCGATCGTCCAGCGCGACGACAATGCGATCGATGGAGGTCTCCGAAGCCATCTGCTCAACGGCCGTGGCAAACGTTTTTCTGCGCTGGGCCTTGTCCGCTGCGGGAGCGTCCCACCCGACGACCACCATGCCGGCCTCGCGGTGTTCGCGGATCGTCTCGATGATCGCGCTCGCGCGCTCTCCTTCGCCCAGTACATACACCCGTTCCTGAAACACAGCATGTCCGCTGATCCATTCAAACGCGCTGCGCCATGCAATCAGGCCCGCCACCACCAGAATCAGGCCAAGCAGAAAGACAAACCGCGCAATCGCCGCTTGCGGAAATACGTACACGATCGCCGACAGCGCGAACGCCAGGCATCCCATCACCAGCAGAAGCCGGAAATAGATCTCCCAGCGTGCCGAAATATGTTGCGGTTCGTACAGGTCAAAGTAGTACGCGCACAAAATGGTGCACACCGTCAGGATCGCAATCTTCATGATCCCGTGGTCATGCCCGAGCACATTAAACGTCTCCCCACCCAGTACGATCGCCGACGCCAGTACGAACGAGCCGCACACAATGAAGGCTTCGCACAGAATCAGGACGACCGTTCGTGTCGGATAGTAAACATTCAGTAGCTTTATCATGCGTGCACCGTGCTCTGCCCTACTCTTTCTTGCTTTCGTAGCGGTAGTAATAGCTTCCGCTCATGGGTGGCTTGTCGACGGCATTCAGCACAAACCCAATCACGTTCGAGGCCTTCAGCTCCTGCTGTGCTCGCTGTGCTACCGGGAACGTCGTTACACCGGCGCGTGCTACCAACAGCACTGCATCGCAGGATCGCGCCAGGTTCACGGCATCGGAAACCAGCAACACCGGAGGTGAGTCGACGATGATCCAGTCGAAGTGCGGCGCCACGGTGGTCAGCAACTCATCGAATCGCTTGCTCGCCGAAAGATCGGCGGCCAGGTCCCCACCATCGCCGCCTGGAATGAACGCAATGTTGTTCAACACCGCGGTCATCGAGGGGTCGCGGTCCTTCGCCTCTTCTGGAAATTGCATCACCTCCTGCAGGCTGGCTTTCCCCGACAGGTAATCTGACAGCCCGGGATGGAACTCGCTTCCCAGGTAATGATGCAGACTGGAGCACCGCATATCCGCGTCGATCAGCAACACCTTGCTGCTCTTGTGGCGTGCCAGGTTGATCGCGAGGTTGACCGCGATGAAGCTCTTGCCCTCCTGCGGCAGGCCGCTGCTGATCAAGACGGTTTTCAGGCTGCGAAGATCGCGAAACTCCTGGATCCGCGATCGCAGGCTGCGGAACTGCTCGACGCCGACACCGCCGCGCTCCAGCGCAGGCAGCCGCTCAAGCGACGGATTCCATGGCCTGCGCCGTACATCGCCAAGAAACGACGGGTCGACCGTCACGGGTTCCTCTGTCACCACCGGCGCCACGATCTCAAGCGGATGCGCAACCTCCGCTGCCACCGGTGGCATAGCGGCCGCGAATGCCAGGCTTTGATGTCTCGGCTCCTCAGGTGTAGCAACGGCCTGTGCGCCAGACTTCCGCTCCGCCTCTGCTCGTTGTAGCGCTTCGTAGATATGGCTCATCGGCCGCCCCCAGGTTCTCTGTTAAAGGAGTTCATAAATCTTCTCGTCTCCATCGGACGAAGCGGGTTGTGTAGCCCGTCCCGGGGTTGCGAAGGGGCCATCAGAAAGGAATCCATGTCCAGTTCCAAATCTGTTGCCACGTGAGCGATCAGCGATCCGGGGATCACCTGGATCTGCTCAACGTAACCAAGAATCAGCGAATGCTCACAGATCAAGTTGATGGTGCGGGGAATCCCCCGGCTGTACGTGTAGATCAGCTGGACCGCTTCGGGAGAAAAGATTGCATTCGTGGTGCCCGCGATGCGTAAACGCTCCGCGATGTATTCGCCAGTCTGCTCAGCAGTGAGCGACTGCGTGCGGCACCACAGGAAAATGCGTTGCCGCAGCTGCCGCACACTGGGATGCCGCAGCTTCTCATCCAGCTCCGGCTGGCCCGAGAGCACAATCTGCAACAGCTTCTCGGACGACGATTCGAGGTTAGTGAGCAGGCGAATCTCCTCCAACAGTTCCCACGAAAGATTCTGTGCCTCGTCGACCACCACGACACACGTTTCCTGCACGCGAAAGCGTTCGATCAGCCAGCGATTCAGCTGCAGAAGCATGCCCGACTTGGTGCGCGAAGTCGGCGTAAGGCCGAAATCCGTCAGCACGAACTCCAGAAAATCCAACGGATCCAGCAGGGGATTGAAGACAAACGAGGTGTGAACACGCCGTTGCCCCAACGATCCGAGCGCGCAGCGCAACAGTGTCGTCTTGCCCGTTCCCACCTCTCCGGTGAGCACCGTGAATCCCTTGCGCTCCGAGATGCCATACTCCAACCCCGCGAGAGCCTCTCGCGTGTGCGGCATCATGTACAGGAAACGAGGGTCCGGACTCGTGCCGAATGGACTGGTTTGCAGATTGAAAAACTTTCTATACATGGTTTAGCTACCAACATTCGCAAGCGATTTGTTTGTGGCGGAAGCAACGTCCTTCTTCTTCAACAGGCTGCCGAGGGAACCCTTCGCTTTACCCTTTGTGTCATGAATCAAGGCAATCGTGCCCAGCGTAGGAAGCTTCGTAAAGCTCCATACATCGCGCTCGGTCCGCAAGGATTTGTCTTTGTACTCGAGGAACGCGATCAGCAGCAAGCCGAATCCGAGGCCGAGCACGAACCCCCCAATCGCAAACATCCCGCGTTTCGGGAACGTCGGCGCATCTGGAAGATTTGCGTCGTCCATGATTTTGAAATTTTCGCCTTCCTGGCGGCGCTCCAGGTCGGTTGCCATCTGTGAGTTATTCATTTTGCCGAGCAGGCTGTTATAGAACTCCTGTGCCTGGTCATGATCGCGCGTCAGGTCTTTCATCTTTGCCTCAACCAGCGGTGTGGATTGGATCTTGCCCTGATACTGACGAATCTGAGCCTGCAGCTCACCCTGCTGCTGCTTCTTCTGCGCGATCGCCTGGGTCATTGCCGTGACCTGCGCGCGCAGTTGCATGGTGGCTGGCGAGTCGTAGTGTGGCGCCGCCGCCGTTGTTGCGGAAGGCGCCGCCGGCGCTGCCGCCATCTGCTTCTTCAGGTCGCTGATCTGCCGCTGCACCGCAACGACATCCGGATAATCCGGGGTGTAGCGCGCTTCCAGATCCGCTTCCTTGTCTTGCAGCCGCTGCAGCTCGAGCGAATCGGCTTGTGGGGTCGACCTCATTCCCGGCGCCGCCGGTGTCTGCCGCGACTCCTGCGCCAGCATCGAGTCAACCATGGTCTTGTCATTCTCCAGGCGCGTCAGCGCCTGCGTGGTTGCGTCGAGCTGCGTGCCCAGGGTGTTCAGCATCTCCATGTTTGGCTGCTGCTGCTCCGGCAGCGTCCCCATGTACTGCTTCTGGAACTCGGCCAGCTTCTGGTCCTGCTGATCCAGGTTGGCCTTCGCCTGTTCCAGTTGGCCCTTGAGAAACGCTGTCGTTCCCTCAGCCGATTGCTCGCGGGCCTGGAGGTTCTCACTCACAAACAGCGAGGTAATCTCGCGGCACACCAGCTGCGCCGTGTGTGGATCCGACGCCGTGAACGAGATGAAGAATCCCGGCAGCCCGCCCGCCCCCTGAATCTCGGAATGAATCGGCGTGATGACGATAACCTTCCGCGTCTGGGCGATCTTGTCATCCATATCCATGCCTGGAGAGCCAAGGTTGAACCGCTCAATGATCGGCTCCAGTCTCGAGCGGCTCAGAATTTGCTCCTTCATCGAAGCCAGCCGGCTATCGAGGTCCTCCGCGATGATGGGCTTCACATAGGTGTCCGGCACCGTCTGCGGCTCGATCAGCACCAGCGTCTGCGACGTGTAAATCGGCGTTATTCTGTACGTGATCGCGACGGCGATTATCGGCACCAGCAGCGCGGGGATAAGGATCATCCAGCCGCGGCGCTTCAGGATGGCGAAATAGTCTTCAACGACGAGTGGACGATGACCAAGCATGCGATTTCCTTAGAAGTGTCCGAGATGTTGTGCGCCCGGTGAATAGGTAATTCCAACCGAAAAGGTCTGGCTAAGACCACTGTAGGCCGGCTGGACGACTACATTGTTCGTTTGGTTCTGCGTCACGGCCGTGTAGCTGAAATATGTCGAAAACGTGCGGCTGAGTCTGCGTGACAGCTGGCCTCCGCCGTAGGTTGCGCGATAGTCCTCGTTCACTCCGGCGATTGTCGCCAGCGATGTGTTCTGCGAGTAGGAGGCGGTCAGCGCTCCCTGCCAGTTGCGGCTGAACTGCTCTCGAACGGTGCCCCCAATCGAGCTCGTAAGCGCCCCATACACTACGCCCGAACCGGCGTTCGTGGCGCGAGAGTAGGACACGCTGGCGGTTGTGGTTTTGCGGCTGTACGTGAGGCTCGCACCCGCTACCGGCGTTATCTCCGATGGAATGAACGTAGCGGCAGCGCCGGTTCCAAATGTTCTCTGCGGTCCGGCCGAGACGTTCATGGTGAGGAAGTGCGTCAACTGGCGTTGATACTGGAAGGTGACGGCTTCGGTTTCAAAAGGGTAGCTTTGTCCCGCATACGTGTTATCCGTATAGGTATAGATGACGTCGGCGCTTGCGGAACTTCGCGCATCGATTCGATACGTGGGCCCAATGCTTCCGGTTGCCGTCGAGGAGTTGATGCCTTCATTGTTTGTAAAGCGCAGGATCTGCCAGGAAGCCGAGCCGTTGATCGACAGGCTCTTGTTGACGGTGCGCGTGATGCCGCCGTTGAGTCCATTTCCCACGCGAGTCGCGTAGTTGGTGAGAATGCTCTGCGCCGGCTGGTCTCCGATCTGCACTGGCTCAACGCCGATATCTCCCACCCCCGGAATTCCGGAGAGCCCGGTCGTCGGCGATTCCGGCAGATAACTCACCGCATCGTCGATCACAAAGTTCCAGTTCTTGGTGGTCACCACCTGGCTCGCCGCCAGGTTCTGGAACGTCGAACTCGGCGGATATCCCGGTACCGACGAATACAGATAGCCGCCCGAATACACCAGGCTGAACGGCTTGTTCGGACTCGAAGAAAGGTAGCCGAGACTTCCGCTTAATGCCGTGGAGTAATTGGCTCCGCCGCCATATCCTGTCAGGAACGCCTCCGAAGCGCTCAACGAGTACGTCAACGTTCCCTCAACCGATGGCAGAGAGAACCCGAAGGTGGGAGGTGTCGACATAGGCGGTGCCTGGGCCTTGGCCCGCACTCCGAGTGCCAACAACAGAACAGGTGCCACAAGATATGCCTTCATGGTTATCCTCATGGCACCACGATCGTGTCCCCTGCAAGCAGAGGAACGTCCTGATGGTTATCGCCCTTGAGCGCGAGCTTGTAGTTGAACGCAATCTTGGTCTGGTTGCCCTGGGGCCCGCGCAGAATATAGATATGCTTTCCGTTGGCGTATGGGGTCAGACCGCCTGCCTGCGCAATCGCCTGCAGAGGGGTCATGCCCGCCGTTAATTCGATCGGCCCGGCTTTCTGTACCTCTCCCACGAGATACACGCGTTTGCTCCTCACCGCAGCAACGACGACCGAGACCACCGGATCCTGAATGAACTTTTTCAACTTGACGGTAATGTCGTGCGCCAAGTGCATCGGCGTCAGGCCGGCGGCCTGGATATCTCCCACCAGTACCAGCGAGATCATTCCATCCGGACGCACTGGAAACGTTCCCGTAATGCTCGGCTCCTGCCAGACCGTAACCTGCAACGAATCATCCGGCCCGATCACGTACCGTGACGCGTCCGTATCGGCCACTGGGCCTTCGACCTGGGGAACCGCCCCCTGGGGAGCCACCGCCGGTGCCGGCTTCGCCGCTGGGGTGATGACCGGCCGTGCCGTCGTCTGCGCAAACCCAGCAGGCGTCAGCAACAGCATCACCCCCGAGATCAGAACAAAGGAAGAGGCAAACTCACTGAACCTTCCTTTAGGTCGCACTACAACACTCATGAGAACTCCTTAGGCAAATACTCATAGCACCGCGTGGGCCAAACGCAAAAAGTTGCATGCACTCTTTCGACCAAAATCGGCTATCTTTTACAAGTTGCTTGTTTTCTTCAGATTGGCTCCCTGGCGGAAAGCGCAGACTAAGGAACATGTAAGGAAGGCTTTCAACTCCGGATGCAAAGTGATGCACGACGTAGTTGAAAGTGGTAAATCAGTTCCACATTGGCAAGGAGACTTCCTCTCCCGTTCCCTCATTGGACTCGCGCCTGGTGGCCCCCCAGGCTTCGGATGCACTTCTCGCCGATGAGAAAGCCGCATCCATGGGGAAATATTGCATCAGGAAGCTTCAAAACCCGATCCTGCCGGCTCGCTCATTTTGTAAGTAGTAGATAAGCTCGTGCAGCGGCACGTTGTGGCAGCGGAATTGCTTGCATTGTTGAGAAGGGTACCTTCCAGCATGCCGGACATTCAATCCGCTACCATTCCCACGTCTACGATCGAGAACGAAAGCGCACCGGCGCCCTCGCACGCGGCCCAGTCCTGGCTTCCGTGGCTGCCCTATATCCTTTTGGGTCTCGTGATTACAGCCATCTACTACCAGGTCATCGGCAAGCTGGTCATGGATTGGTATGACAATCCCGACTTCTCGCATGGCTTTCTGGTCGTACCGTTCGCTATGTTCCTGGTGTGGGACAAGCGCAAAGTTCTGCGCGAAACCCCGATCCGGCAAACCTGGTCAGGCGTCTGGCTGCTGCTCGCCGCGATCTTCGTCCTGTTCATGGGTGTCTACGGCGCCGAGCTCTTTCTCTCGCGCCTTTCGCTGGTCATGCTTCTCGCCGGCATCATCTGGACGCTCTGCGGACGGGCCATGCTGCGCGAAATGCGCTTTGCCATTCTCGTTCTCCTGCTCGCCATTCCCATTCCGGCCGTAGTCTTCAATCAGATCACCTTCCCGCTGCAGTTGCTGGCCTCCCGGATGGCCAGCGCGCTGCTCCCACTTTTTGGCGTCCCGGTCCTGCGCGATGGCAACATTATCCAGCTTCCCGCCATGCAGTTGGAGGTCGCCGAGGCTTGCAGCGGTATTCGCTCCCTGATGAGCCTGTTTGCGGTCGCCATCTTCTACGGCTACTTTCTGGAGCGCAGCACCTGGCGTCGCGTGGTGCTCGCTCTTGCCAGTATCCCCATTGCTGTTGTCGCCAACGCTGCCCGCATCGTCGGCACGGGTCTTTGCGTTCAGTATTGGAATCCGGATAAGGCCGTTGGCTTCTTCCACGAATTCTCCGGCTGGCTGATGTTCATCGTCTCGCTTTGTTGCCTGTATTTCGTTCACACCTTGATGCGTCTCAAAATTCCCTCAAGCAGGAACACACAATGAAAAGCCCTCGCTTCTGGGTCGTCTTGCTTCTATTGCTGGCAACGTTTACTACGCTTCACCTGCGTGCCAGCGTGGACCGCGTTCCACCCAGCGAACCGCTCAGCCTTCTGCCGCAGTCCATCGATCAATGGTCCAGCCAGGACGTCCCGATCAGTCAGGACACGCTCGATATCCTCGGGGATGGCCGCTTTCTCAATCGCCTGTATACCCATTCCACGCCCACTGGCCATCTTGCTGAACCGCCCGTATCGCTCTTCATTGGATACTTCCCAACCCAGCGCACCGGCCAATCCATCCACTCTCCGCAGAACTGCCTGCCCGGCGCCGGCTGGAGCTTCGTCTCCTCCAGAAAGATCTACCTGAACAGCCCCGAGCTGAAGAACTACGCCGTTGGCGAGTATGTCATCGCCAACGGAACCGCCAAGCAGGTCGTCCTCTACTGGTACCTTGCGCACGGCCGCAGCATCGCCAACGACTACGTCGCCAAGGCCTACATGATGGCCGACGCAATTCGCTATAACCGCACCGACGGCGCACTCGTCCGCCTGGTCACACCGCTCGACTCTAATGAGACTCTCGAATCGGCACAAGCTCGCGTCGTCAAGTTTGCCGATCGTTTCGTTCCCATGCTGCCACGCTTTATCCCCAACTAATGCACGATTGCCAGCCCGCAGATCACCCGCACACTTTGATTCACAGAATGGAAGGAAGTTCGATGAAAATGCTACGGAGTCAGGGAACGATTCGCTGTTCAGCGCTGTTGGTCGGATTGATCAGTGCAGGCCTTCTGCAGGGATGCACCCGTGATCCTAACGTCAAGAAGGCGAAGTATCTGAAGAGTGGCGAGAACTATGCGGCCCAGGGCAAGCAGCAGGAGGCCATCATTCAGTTCTCGAACGCCATCAAGATTGACAAGAACTACGCCGCCGCCCACTACGATCTCGCCAAGGCTTACATGAAGCTCGGCGCCTTCGCCGGCGCCTATCAGGAGCTGCAGCGAACCGTTACGCTCGACCCTACGAATGTCCAGGCCAAGCTCGATCTGGGCTCTCTTCTGCTCGCCGCCAAACAGTATCCCCGGAGCAAGGAACAGGCCACCGCTGTCCTTGCGCTGCAGCCCAACAACGCCGACGCCTTCGCTCTTCTTTCCAGTGTAGCGCTCGCCCAGGGCGATCATGCTGAGGCCCTGACGCAGATCCAGAAAGCACTGACCATCGATCCCAACCGTTCCAACTTCCACGCCGCCCTCGCCGTCATCCAAAGCGCAGACCCAGCCGGGCAAGCAACCTCCGAGGCTGAGCTGCAGAAGGCCATCACCCTCGATCCGAAAAACGCGATGGCGCATCTCATCCTCGCGGGCGTCCTGGAGAAGAAGGGCGACCTGCAGGGTGCCCGTCAGCAGGCCTCCACCGCCGTCGATCTCGAACCGAGGAACATCCGCGCACGTATTGCCCTCGTCGGCCTCGAACTCCATGCCGGCGACAAGGCGGCCGCCGAAGCCACCCTCTACCAGGGCACTGACCTCCTCTCCGACACCACCCAGGGCGCCGAGCTACTCTGGGATTACTACACTCGCGCCGGCGAGGTCGATCAGGCTGCTTCCGCCTATGCCAAACTCGTCGCCAAGCATCCCACCAGCGTTCCGCTCAAGGTCACCTACGCGCACATTCTCATCCAGCAGAAGAACTATGCGGAGGCTACCAAGGTCTCTGACGATCTCATGAAGTCCAACGGCAGCGATCCCCAGGTGGCTGTCCTCAACGGCATGCTGCTGCTCCACGCTGGCAAGGTCAACGACGCGTTCATCGCCCTGCAGAAGGCCGAGAAGAACTCTCCAGACAATGTTCCCGTCAAGCTCTGGCTCGCCCAGGCTGCACAGGCGAAGGGTGATCTCCATGAAGCGGAGCAGAACTTCCAGGCGGCTGCCCACAAGGATCCCAACAACCTGGATGCCGCCCGCGGCCTGGCCAGCGTAGCCAATCAGCTGGGCGACTACAACCTCCTCATGCAGGTCGCCACCACCACCCTCGCGCACAATCCTGACTCCTCCGACGCCTACCTCTGGAGGGGCATCGCTGAGGTCCATCAACAGCAGCCCGACCAGGGCGCCGCTGATCTCCAGACCGCCATCAGCAAGAGTCCCAACAACGCCGCAGCGATGCAGGAGCTTGGCGCTCTCCGCCTCTCTCAAAACAAGCTGCCGGAAGGCAAGAAACTGCTGGAAGAGGCGCTCGCCGCCAATCCCAACGATGCCAGCGCTCTGCGTGTCCTCGTCGCCTACTACCTGCACGAAAAGGAGCTTCCGCAGGCCATCACGGTTGTTCAGCAACAGATCGCCAAGTCCCCCTCAAACAGCGCAATGTATGATCTCCTCTCCGAGCTGCAGTTGGGCGCCAAGAATGGTCCCGAAGCCCTTGCCGCGGCGCAGAAGGCAATGCAGCTCAATCCCTCCGACGGCACCGCTCTCACCGATTTCACCCGCGCCCAGGTCATGCAGGGAAACACGCCGGCCGCCATCGCGACGTGGAAAAACTGGATCAACGCGCACCCCACCGATGCGCGCGCCTATTCCATTCTTGGAACGCTGCAGGAAGCCCAGGGCGACCCCAACGGGGCGGAGGAGTCTTACAAGAAAGCCCTCGCCAATCAACCTGATCAGCCGCTCGCCGCCAACAACCTTGCCTACCTCATGATGGCGCGTGGTCAGGACATCGATGTCGCGCTGTCGCTGGCCGAGGCCGCCCATCGCGGCATGCCAAATTCCCCCAACACCGCCGACACCCTCGCGTGGGCCTACTACAACAAGGGCACCTACGGATCAGCTCGCGATCTCCTCGAGAGCGTCGAGAAAAACGATCCCAACAATGCGTCCATCCAATACCACCTGGGAATGATCTACAACAAACTCGGGGATAAACCCGACGCCATCACCCATCTCAAAAAGGCGTCCTCCCTCGCTCCCAATACCCAGACGCAGAAAGACGCCGACCAGGCTCTCCATACCCTCGGCTAACCCCACACGTACTAGCGAGCAACGCACGCTGGCCGCGCTGAATGTTTTGCAGAAAACGCAAAGCATTCGGCGCGGCCAGCCTGCGTTGGCGTGCATCCCGGATGTGTCTGTGTACCAAAGTGGTAATTAGGCGAGGAAGCTGCGCAAACTTCTGCACACATCGAATCCAAACGCATCGCAAGTGACTCATTTCAGGGCACATAGGATTGGCGACAGAGTTGCTTTAGTAGGGAGTGTACCGGAATTTGGCTGGCATCGATTCTGTCCTCGGCACAACTGTTCGAGAGCAGCGTCGGAGAGCTGGACTCTGAAAACTAACCAAGAAAGGTTCTTATGAAACAGCTATCCAACTTCGTGTCCGACAACGGTCCGTTCCTCATGATCTGTGGTGTGGTTGCGTCGATGGCCGCCAGCCTTCTGCTCTATACGGCTGCCTACCTTCGTACCTAATCTGAGCTCGCAGCATCGCCTACGTCCAACCAGCCATGCTCCTGCATGTCCGCGCAACCTGGAGTGCCTTGTCCCGCAAAGCACTGCACGTTGCGCGCGATTCTTTAATGGCGCACCTTTTTTGGCGACTTGCACGACGTCAGGTTTTCGTTTGGCTTCCGCCGCTTGATGGGTTGCGCGGTCCGGCTTACGCGCTGATCGGCCGTACCTGCCGCGCCGCAGGTTGCCGGATCGACGGTGGAGAGATCTTGTGGTCTGTACCGGTGTTGCGACGCACCGTTACCAGCGACTTCGAAATCTCTTCCGGCGACATAGGCTTTGCAAACAGATAACCCTGCATGCCGTCGCATCCCAGCCGATCAAGAATCACCCTCTGCTCTTCCTGCTCCACGCCCTCGGCAATCACTTCCATCTTCATGCTGTGTCCCACCGCAATAATCGCCTTCACGATGGGATAGCTACTGGATGAATCACATAGCCGCTGCACAAACGAGCGATCAATCTTTACCGCGGAGATCGGCAGCCGATGCAGATGCTGCAGCGAGGAATAGCCCGTTCCAAAGTCATCCACGGCAAAGCGAACACCGATCCCCGAAAGCTTATGCATCTCCGTGCTGATCTCGTCGAAGTTCAGAATCGCCCGCTCCGTAATCTCCATCTCCAGGCACGACGGATCAATCTTCCACTTCGCCAGCGAGTCAGCCACCTCTGACGCAAACTCCTTGCGCATCAACTGCGACGGCGACACGTTCACCGCAACCCGGATCGGCGACGGCGAAACCGACTTCCACGCGTCCATCTGCCGGCATACTTCTTCCACGACACACCGTCCCACCGGATAGATCATGCCGTTGTCTTCCGCCCGCGCAATGATTCGATCCGGGCTCACGTAACCCTGGCCGATATCCTGCATGCGAAGCAATGCTTCCATCCCGCGAACGGCGTCATTCGGAGAATACTGAAGCTGATAGTGCAGCAACAGCCTCTCCTTCTCCAGCATCTCGCGCAGCCGCTTATCCAGCGCCGCGCTGTCGTCCGCAGAACTCGATGCATCCGGCCCGGCAACAATATAACGATTGCCGCCAGCTCGTTTCGCCCGGTACATCGCCGCATCCGCGCAGCGCCATACTTCGTCCATATCCGAGCCATGCTCCGGATAGATCGCGATTCCCAGGCTGCCGCGCGGCTGGATCGTATATCCGCCAATCACCGTCGGCTTGTTCAACGCCTGCAAGAGCATCTTCCCCACCAGGCCGGCAGACTCTACCGTGCTGATCTCTCCCAGCACAATCGCGAACTCGTCTCCGCCCATGCGCGCCACCGTGTCCATGCCCCGCAGTCGGCTGGTCAGAAGGCCTGCCACATGCTTCAGATAGGCATCACCGATCGCATGTCCATACCAGTCATTCACCTTCTTGAAGTGGTCCAGGTCAATCGAGATCACCGCAGTCTTGTGCTTTAGCCGCTGCGCCGTCGAAAGCGCCTGGGCCATGCGGTCCGAGAGCAGCATCCGGTTCGGCAGCCCGGTGAGCGCGTCGTGATGTGCCATCTGGATCAGCTCCGCATCCACGTGGCGGCGCTCCGTTACATCTTCGGCGATCACCAGCTTGCACGGCTTGCCGCCATAGGAGACGTCATTGGATCGCACGGCGACGTCAATCTGCGTGCCGTCGCTTCGCAGGTGGCGCTGAACCACGTTGGCGTGCGATCGAACGCCAACGTCCTCAGTCTCCAGCGACAATTGCTGGGCAGAGAGAACAACATCACTCAGCGTGAGCTGCAGAAAGTCCTCGCGCGTATACCCATATTGGGAGAGCGCACTCTCATTTGCATCTAGAAACTGGAAGGTGGTGGCGTCGTATATCCAGATCGCCAGAGGATTTCCATTGAACAAGATACTCACCGCCGAGATGGGAGACTCAGGCGTCAGTTCATCTCGCTCTTGCGGAACGTCAGATCGCATTACCGAATACCTCAAAATTACTCAGAAACCAATTGAGTGGCAGCGAGCCATGCGAGGGACAGTATCCGCATACAAACGTCAGATTTGGTGCGATCATCACACCTAATCCGGGCATCGGGAGAACGAAACGATCAAGACTTGCAGGTTAGACGGACCTACCTGGCCATGGGCTCTTTCTCGACCGAGAGCTCCGCTGCCAGTTAGCACAACAATTTGTTGATAGCTTACCGCTAAAGTTAATACGTTGGCGACTACCTTTGCGCATTTTTTTGCACATCAGCTTGCTTTCTATGAGAGCAATCGTGTGGCCAATCGACTGGTCGCTTTTTAGATTGGATGCGAGGGCGTGAGAACAGATTGCCTGACCCTCACAAGCTTTGCACGAATGACTGCGCGATGCCATTCCCCGGCGCCTCATTCTGAAACATGCGTCGCGAAACAGGGCTAAACCTATCGATTCGTAACCCGAAACGCAGCTAAGTCGCGCGCGAATTCACCGAAAGCGCCGATAAATTCCCGCCGACTAGCCACTATGGTTTCCGCAGGTAATAAGTTGGTTACTGTGCAATCGCGCAGCTCGAAGGTGAAAAACTTTCACACGTCGATCGCAAATGCGCTAGTGGTCGTTGGCAGGAGGAGCAGGCGCGGCAGGGGCGGGTGGTGGTGCAGCAGCCTTGCGAGGCGGAGGTTTCAAGGTGATGCGTGGGGCAGCCGGAGGTGCCGGCGGCAGCGGCGCAACGGTGCTCCGCCTTACCGTCACATCTCCGTCGGTTGTTGTAATTGTTACCGTGGGGCCGCCCCCGCCGATCTTTCCTCGCAGCGTGTGAAGGTCGTTGTCTCCAACAGGCGATAGATCGAAGTCGTTTTCCATATCGCCGTTTCTCGTCTGCGCATTCAGCGTGAACCCGACATTCCCCGGCAATCCGAGATCGACGGACCCATGCTGATTTTGGATCGAGATGGTGGCGAGCGGCGGAGCATGGGTCAATTCCACGGTTCCATTACGATTCGAGACATCCGAACTTCCCTGAATGCGGTCAAGCGTGATGTTTTTGTTCTCCGTCTTCAGCACAACCGGGCCGAGGAGTTCGCTGGCATTCAGGCTGTCTTTGTCGACGTTGAATTCATCATCCAACCGCGCGGCACTGAACTGTGTCCTGGTTGTCGTGAAGTGGACTGGACCATGGATGTGTTCCAGATTTGTAGATCCAAAAAAATCGCCTTGCAGCGTGAGGCCGCCCATGACATCAGAGATATCGATGTCGCCGCTGTGGCCCTGGACCGAGGCGTCCCCATGAATGCTGTGCAGCGTAACGCTGCCATCGTCGTCATTCATGTGAAGGGTAACGCTGCTATCGATGCCACTCACGTCCACGTCGCCATGGTTGGCGGAGATTGTTACTGCTGCTGCCATCTCGCTCACGTTTACGTCGCCATGATCGGCCTGCACCGTCAGCGGAGCAGAGTGCGGAACGGTGATAGTGAGATCTGCCTCTCCGCCATCCACGGAGTTGATATTGAGCTTGAGAACTCCTCCATCGCTGGAAAACGTTGGTTGAAGGTCCTTTGTCTTGCGATCAATATCGGATTCTTTCCACGCATAAGTTTGAGTGTGTACGTTTACATGGACCTGGCCATCGCTGCTCGACCCGGTGACGGTTACGTCCCCATGCGGGTTGGTGATTACTAGCGCCGTGTCCTTCGCGAGCGGAGATGTCATGGAGCTGTCGGCGTCATGGCGATCGCCCAACAGATAATCCAGCTTGTGATATTCGTTTCCGAAGGTATGGTCTCGCCATGCCAGCCCATATTCCACCGTACGCGACGCCAGGCCGGCGAGCACAAGCAAAATCAGCAGAAACACTACACTGCCGCCCAGAACCCGGACGTGACCTGCTTCGCTTCCACGGTGTTGATCGATGAACCATTCCAAGAGCAGAACAACACCTGCACCAATCAGCACCGCTGGCCACCATCGGCCGTACCACTCCAGGGATTGTCCCCAGGAGATTCTGCCCACTTCAGCCAGGAGGAACATCACGCCAATACCGAGGATGATCAGCGGCCCAACAATGGATCCGCCACGCAGGCTGCGCCGCTGAGCTCGTAGCTGGTAACGCAGTGCGCGTTGCTGCGCCTGTTGCGTTTTGGCCTGGGCACGCAGGATCTGTCGCTGCGCCCGCAGGGCATTGCGATCATAGACAGGCGGATATTGGCCCGGGGGGGGCGGTGGCGGATAGGAGCTCATCTCACTGGCCACCCTTTGTATCGTCGGCAGTGTGCGGGGCGCCCTCGCTGCCTGGTGCTCCCCATGCGGCGCGGGCGGGAGACTCTGCCGCCTGAGCATTGCCACCGGGCGCGACGGTGTAGGGAGCCTCGGCATACGGAGCTGGGTCGATCGGGGATGCAGCTCCAGGGATCGCACCCGCCGTGCGCTCCAACAGCAGGAGCGCCCCAAAAGCGATCAACAATATCGAGGCGGCGAGCCCGATCGTTATCGGCACGTAGGCCGCGTGCAAGATCAGCAGGACGGCGAGCACCATCAAAATGATCGGCCAGCGAATAATGCACACCAGCCTGGCTCCCGAACGCAGCCGACGAGTGAACAACCAGACAGACAGTCCAGCTAGAAAGATTGGGGGCCACCACTGCGCGGTCAGTTTCCAGTCCGGCAGAAGATTCGCGATAAGGATCAGCACCCCGAGCGCGATCAGCCAGATAGCTCCGGTTGGAAATCGCCGCCCTGTCGTAAACGGTACGGTCGATGCCGCGGGGGTGGTTGCTGCACTGTATGGCTGCGTGGTGCCGGTGTAGGTCTCTGCGTAGGGAGCATGACCGAACCCCGCGTCTTTCATTGCCTGCGCGCGAATCTGGGCCGACATTGCGGCAGCTGCGTTCGCTTCAGGGGAGGCGGGCTGATGTCCAAAGGAGGATGGAGGAACGTAACCGACCCAATCGGGAGAGTTCCCGACCGTGACCGGGTTGACCGGCGCGTAGGCGGGGCCCGCAACCGGATACGTTGCCTGCGCCTGGCTGGCGGTTACGGGTGGGGTGCTGCCTGGGACCGGTCGCACGGGATTCACTGTTCCCCACGTCTTTCCGAAGCCCATACGCTCGCCGATGTCATTGAAGCCGAAAGCATTCGGTAGCGGAAGACCATCGCGTCGCGCCACTGCAGTGTGGTAGGCCTCAAAGGCCATGTAGAAGATCCAGCCGGCCGCGAATAAGCCGAAGATTCCGTTCACGTTATCCGAGAGGGAGATGAGAACGGCAAAGATGGCGAGATGCACGATTCCTTTAGCAAACTGTCCGTTATACATGGCGCCGACGCCGGGAATGAAACCCAACAGTGCCGCAATTGCCGGACTTGGCTCACTGGTTGAGACCGGCCGCGGTGGCAGGGCGGAGTAGGGAGGAACCGTCGTATACCCTGCCGAAGGAGTCGAAGCGCCCACTCGTGCGGCGAGACATGGATCGCAGAACACACCTGCACCCACGGTCCGGAGGGTCTCTTGCGTCAGCGGCTTTCCACAGTCCTGGCAGAATCCCACCCGTTGTGGATCAGCTTCCGGTCCTCCTTGGTTTGATTTTTCAGCGGTGTCGCTTGAGGTTTCTGCCGGCCCCCACCCGTCCGTTCTTGTTGAGTCGTGGTTCATTCCTGCCACACCCTTCCTTACCGACGCCCGGCCGGGGATGCATCCTCGTCATTGTGCAATTCATTCAGCCGCGATTCCACCTGGTATACCGCCCGATTGTTCTGAAACCTCCGTGTCGCTGAAGCATCCATGTCGGCTACTGTCCGCTTGATCGCAGACGGCGTAAAGTTCGAAGCTCGCAGATCGCGCAGCCGGACGCCGGTGAGATTCAAGGTCAGCGCGAGCGAGAAAAACGCCATGGCAGCCGTCATCGCGAGACGGGGTTGAAACATAATCCGGGCGCTGTTGGTCGCGAGGAAACCGTCCCAGAACTTGCGAAGAGAGGGTCTGTGGTCGGCGAATCCCTTTTGCAATTCGACTGCCGCAGGAGCCACGGCGGGGAATGCAGGAATAAAGATGGCGGGAGCGGCAGCGGGGATCGCGTGATTCTGAGCTGCGCCCGTCGTTTCGGCCAGGATCTTTGCCAGCAGACCAGCGGGCGGCTCAGGAGCCTGGCTCTTCAGCATGCTCAACCATGCCGCACCCCGGCGTGCCTCCGCCAGCTCGCGCGCACACTCCACGCAGCCTGCAACGTGCTTATCGAATGCACTCTGCTCTGTCTCACTCAACAGGCCATCGACAGCTTCAGGCAGCATCGCCTCGCAGACAGAACACGCTGCGGAACGCTCCTCAAATCCTTCGAATTGGCTCATGTTTGCCACTCACATCACCTGCCCTTCTATACGCTTCAAAAGCCTCGCAAGTTCACTTCGCCCACGGCTGATCCGGCTCTTCACGGTGCCCTGGGGTACACCTAAAATCTCGGCGATCTCTTTGTAATCCATATCTTCCAGATCACGCAAAATTACCGCTTCCCGCAAATCGGGAGACACCTGCTTGAGTGCCTCTTGAATCTGGGCCTTCAGTTCCAGCCCGGCAACATGTTGCTCCTGACTCTTGCCGCCATCGGTGAGACGTTCCGCTTTGGTCGGTCCATCTTCCTCGCCCTCGTAGCCTTCGTCGAGCGAATCGCTCACGCGTTCCAGCCGTGAACGACGATAGTTGTCGACCAGCAAATTCCTCGTGAGAGTCGTCAGCCAAGTCGTGAAACTGCCCTTTTCCGGATCGAAACTGGCTAAATTTTTATACATCTTCAGAAACGCTTCCTGGGACAAATCCTCTGCGTCGCTCTGCGACCCAGTGAACCTGTAACAGATTCCATAAATTCTACGATGCTGCGACTTGGCTAACTGCTCCCAAGCCTGGCCATCTCCGGCAAGGCAGCGAATTGCCAGGTCCGCTAAGGCCTTTTGCTCCGCGAGAGCCGCGGTTCGGTCGCCCTGGAGCTGGGTCTGCGACTTTGGCTCTTCAGGCGACATGTGCGCCTCGGCGAGGCGGATCTCCTTGGAAAGCGGCTGATGTGCCCCGTGGGTCTTGTCGCGTGTCAGTGGGGTTGGCCGGAAGCGTGCCGGCGGCTGCGCCAGAGGTGTCTTTGCACACCGTCCAAACAATGCCGGAATGGTCGCGCTCGCCATAGATTGTCATACGTAAAAGCCGCGGGAGCGGTTCCATTTGGGGCAAAGCAGGCTGCAGCGAACCGGTATCAGCCCATGGTATCTGGCTTTGGCCGGCCGCCGGCGGCTTTTACGCGTTTATCGGCCTAGGGCTTGATCACTCCGCAGGCGATCCTGTTTCCGGAATCCCCGCTCGGATCCGTCTTTTGGTCGTCAGCCTTGGCATGGACCACGATGGACGTTCCCCCGTGCAGAAAGAGGGAATCCGGAGCTGCGGGATCCAGCGAAATCGATTGGAGCACAAATGTCGCTTGACCCGTATGCTCCTCGCCGACGGATACGCTTTCCGGCATGTCGCCGTTATGGTGGCCCATGGGGTTCAGGTAGCCGTGGTGTTTGCCATCGGGGTTGAAGTGTCCGCCGGCTCCCTTGAAGTCGGGTGCGTCACAGACCGGATTTTGGTGGATATGCACGGCATGGAGCCCAACTTCGAGGTTTTTTAGTTGAATTTTGACCTTCACGCCCTTCTTCACGGTCTTGAAGGTTGCAAAGCCGGCATCCTGGCCGGTCGCGTTCAAAATCTGAACTTTTATTTGCTTTGGAGCTTCTTGTCCGTGGGCTCCTGAGGCTGCCAGAGCCGTCAAAACGAAAGCCGTCGTCAACCAACCGTTACGCATGAGACACCTCCAGATACATCGGTCAGCATACCTCAGTTATCCACTGCTTCGCACCAATTTACGATAGGCAAATATGGCATCCACCAATCTTCCCGGCGTCCTCGAAGTCATCACGGGTCCGATGTTTTCGGGCAAGAGCGAGGAATTGATCCGACGTCTGAAGCGCGCGCGGATTGCGCGCCAGCGCGTCGCCTGCTTCAAACCCGATATTGATCTCCGCTACCATCGGTCCTCCATCGCCAGCCACAGCGCGCAGACTCATGAGGCTACCACCGTGGCCAATGTCGAATTCCTGCGCGAGGCGCTCTATCCGCAGCTCGATTCGATCGAGGTTATCGGTGTCGATGAGGTTCAGTTCTTCGAGGCTGCCATCATTCCATTGGCGGTAGAGCTGATTGCGCTGGGGAAACGCGTCATCATGGCGGGCCTGGATACTACGTTCGCGGCAGAGCCGTTTGGGCCGGTCCCCAATTTGATGGCGATTGCTGACGCGGTCACGAAGCTGTCGGCTGTTTGTATGGTTTGTGGCGCGGCGGCGATTCATACCCAGCGGTTGGGGCAGAGCCAGGAGCTTGTTGTCGTCGGCGCGGCGGGGCTTTACGAAGCCCGTTGCCGCGCGCATTTCCATCCGTACATGGATGAGCATGCCTCAGAACAACTGGAACTGACTTCGGTACTTGGGACAACCGGGACCACCCAGACTTCCGGGCGCTAAGCCTTCGGCTGTCGGGCAAAAAGCCACATGACCGTTGCCATTACGGCGCAAGCGGCGATGCTTAAACCTCCGTCCATCAGGTACATGCGCGACAATCCGTGGCTGTCGTAGACGCGCCCGTCCAGGACGCCCATGTAGAGGATCGGGATCACCGTCGCGGAGGTTAGGAGGCTGAACTGGGTTGCGGCGAGGGGATTATTTCGCCCGATTGTGGCAAAACAGATAGCAACTGCGGCGGTGAAGCTTAGGGCTTGTACTACATTCTCGCCGAGGAAGGCTATGGCGAAGGTGAACGGGTTTCGGGGTAGCAGGAGCAAGGTTAGCGTGAAGAGACTACCTACTGTACCGATCAGTAAATAAAGCGGAAGGGATTTGATCCAGCGGGCAAAGAAGGGCAGGAGGAGGCAGGCCGTGGCGCCTGCAAGCGCCAGGACGACTCCACCCATGCGTCCGACGAAAGCTGGCGAGGCGTGAAAGTCTGCGGAGACGCCGCCGAGTTGATTGGTCAGGGCGAAGGAGCCTGTGGGAGCGGCAAACAATAGCAGCGTAAGGACTACTTCGCGTCGCTTGAGGAGGGCGGCGAGCTCCGAGAACAGTTTGCGGAAGCCGTCGCGGGCGAGGTTCAGGGTGGATTTCGCGGCGTCGGGCGAGGTCAACTCCGGAACCGGGATCCAGGGAAAGACGGCTGCGGGAAGTACGACCAGGGCGCCGAGGAGTGGGGCGATGACGGTTAGGGGTAGGCGGCGCATGCCTTCGGCCGCGATCCCTGCCATCAGACCGTTGCCCAGGAAGAGCCCTACCTGGGTCCAGGCGCTTAGGCGGGCGCCTTCGTGGTTTGGGTTGTCGCCCTCCGAAGCTGCTACCTCCGGGATGACGCCTGCAAGCCATCCGCCGAGAGCATTTGAGCTCAGTACGGAGGCTGCGTAGGAGACCATGAGCAGGATTTCCAGAGTGAGGAGCTGGCCGCGCATGAGGACGGCGGTCATCAGCCCGACGCCCGCAAGTGCTGCAAAAACAGTGGCATAGAAGCGGCGGGTGAATCGGATATCGAGCATGGGGCCGAGCAAAAACACCCAAAAGCCTGGGGAGAGGCAGGCGGCGCTGATGGCGGCGATTTTGATCTCAGGAACGCCCTGGGCAGCGAGCATCTGCGGCAACGGCAGGACGATGAAGCCGCCGGCCAGGCCGATGGTGGCGTTGGAGAGGCCCATCAGCCAAACGGGGGCACGTCGGCGAGGGGTGAGGGGGGGCATCGCCACAGTGTACGGCAGAGTGGGCTATTCCTATGATTCCAGGGGTTGCCAGAGCTCGAGGCGGTTGCCGTCGCAGTCCTTGATCCAAGCAAACTTGCCGTAGGATGCGTCGTCGCGCTTGGGGTCGATCCAAACGCCTGAAGCGCTAAGTGAGGCAAGTAAGGCATCTAGGTCGTCGACCCGGTAGTTGATCATGACCTGCTGCTGGCCTTCGCCGAAGTAGCTGGTGTCTTGCGGGAAGGCCGACCAGGCGGTCATGCCGGTGCCTGCGGGGATTTCGTCGGACCATTGGAAGGCGGCGCCGTTGAAGTCGCTGAGGGTGATGCCGAGGTGTTCGGCGTACCATTTGGCGGTTGCTTTGGGGTCGTTGGAGCGGAGGAAGACTCCGCCTATTCCGGTAACTCTTGCCATATGAGCCTCTTAGGGTTGTTGGAGAGCGTTGAGGAGATGGGTGACGGCTCCGCTGTCGATCGTGGTGGCAGCTAAGGTTACTCCGTCGCTGAGGGTTTTGGCCAGGCCGCCGACTACCAGGACGGCGGCAGCGTTCAGGAGGACTACGTCTCGAGGGGGCCCAGACTTTCCGGCAAAGATAGCCTTTAGAATCAATGCATTGTCCGTGGCATTGCCGCCGGCTAAGGCGGAAAGAGGGGCGCGCTGGAGGCCTAATTCTTCGGGCGTGATGGTGTATTGGGTGACTTTTCCGTTGCGGAGCTCGGCGATTTCGCTGGGGCCGGAGAGGGCGATTTCGTCTAGATTGCCATCGCCGTGGACTACCATGGCGTGCTGAATGTCAAGCAGAATCATAGCGTTGGCGACCAAGGGGACCAGGCGGGACTGGTAGACGCCCATGACCTGGCGGCGGGCGCCGGCGGGGTTGAGGAGGGGGCCTAGAATATGCAGGATGGAGCGCACTCCCAGGGCCTTGCGGACGGGCATAACTGCTTTCAATTGAGGATGATGCGAGGGGGCCAGGAGGAAGGCGAAGTGGTGGGTGCGGAGGGCCTGGGCGGCTTCGGTGGGGGAGAGGTGGATGGGGATGCCGAGGGCTTCGAGGACGTCGGCGGAGCCACAGGCGGAGGTGATGGCGCGATTGCCGTGCTTGGCGACCATGATTTTTCTGGCCCCGGCGGTGACGCCAGCGGCCGCGGCGACGAGGGCGGCGGCGGTGGAGATGTTGAAGGAGCCGCTCGCGTCGCCTCCGGTGCCGCAGGTGTCGACGAGTTCCTGCTGCTCTATGTTGCTGAGAGGTAGATGGTTAGAGGCGGCGCGGAGGGTGGAGGCGAAGCCGGCGATCTCGGCGGAGGTCTCTCCGCGGGCGGCCAGGGCGCCGAGCAGGGCGGCTAATTCGATGTCGCTGGCCCGGCCGGCGAGGATGCTTTCCATGAGCGCGGAAGCCTCGGGGCGCGAGAGGGTTTCGCGCTGTTCGAGGATGCGGCGGAGCTCGTTCTGGATAGGCATGGCGCTTCTGAGCGTATCAAATCGTGTCGGTTTAGGTGGGTTTCGGGTTACTCAGCGACTGCTTTAGCCCTGTTTCGGGTAGCAAAAAAAGGGTCCTTGTGGGGCGGACCGTGAGGGTGGGTGAAATGACGCAGCTCCACCGATTATCGCCAGCCGTATTTGCTAGTGCCAACCGCGAATCACTAGGATGAACTCGATAGTGGGATCAAAAAACGTCCTGCTTGAAATCGTAAGGCTGGAGTCCGCATGAAGATTCACGAGTACCAAGGGAAAGAGATTCTGCGCAAGTATGGAGTGGCCGTTCCGAATGGGGAGATGGCGACGACGCTGGAGGAGGCAGACACGGCGGCCAAGCAGCTCTTCTCTGAGGGGAACGCTGTGGTGGTGGTGAAGGCGCAGATTCATGCGGGGGGACGCGGGAAGGGTGGCGGGGTAAAGCTGGCGAAGTCGATGACGGAGGCGGCAGCCGCGTCGAAGGCGATTTTGGGAATGCAGCTGGTGACGCACCAGACGGGGCCGCATGGGCAGAAGGTGCGGCGACTGTTGATCGAAGCCGGGTCGGCGATTGATCGCGAGCTGTATCTGGGGTTGGTGCTGGACCGTGAATCGGCGCAGGTGGTGTTCATGGCGTCGCAGGCAGGCGGGATGGAGATTGAAGTGGTGGCGCACGAGACGCCGGAGAAGATCTTCAAGGAGTATGTGGACCCGGCGATTGGGTTTCAGCCGTACCAGGCGAGGAAGTTGGCGTTCAAGCTGGGGCTGGCGCCGGCGCAGATCTCGGAAGCGGCGCGGCTGATGATGGGGATGTACAAGGCGTTCATGGATACCGATTCGACGCTGATGGAGATTAATCCGTTTATCACGACGAAGGATGGGAAGCTGCTGGCGCTGGATTGCAAGATGAACTTCGACGATAACGCGATGTTCCGGCACAAGGACTTGAAGGAGCTGAGGGATATTTCGGAAGAAGACCCGCTCGAAGTCGAGGCGAGCAAGTTTGCGCTGAATTACATCAAGCTGGATGGTTCGATTGCGTGCATGGTGAATGGCGCAGGGTTGGCGATGGCAACCATGGACATCATCAAGTATGCGGGCGGAGCGCCGGCGAACTTCCTGGATGTTGGCGGCGGCGCGAACCAGGAACAGATTGAGAATGCGTTTGGGATTTTGTTGAGCGATCCGAATGTGAAGGCGATTTTTATTAATATCTTCGGCGGCATCCTTAGGGTGGATGTGCTGGCGACGGCGGTTGTTGCTGCGGCGAAGAATCTGAACGTTCAACTGCCGATTATTCTTCGGCTGGAAGGAACGAACGTGGAAGAGGGTCGCAAGATTATTGCGGAGTCCGGAATGAAAGTTCAGATTGGCGCAACGATGAAGGAGGCTGCTGACCTTGCCGTGGAGGCAGCAAGAAATCCGGCGGTTGCGCGGAGTTGATCGGCGACGGCGAGACCGCTCGAAAGCGTCGATCCTATGGGTCGATTGCGTTTCTGCTGTGCGGTTCGCTTGTGTTGAATGGGTGCAAGGGTAAGGTTGACAACGGCTATCACGTTGTCTCGTACGACGGTGTCAGGAAAGAGTGGACGGTGATTGATAAGAAGTTCGATAGGGATGCCAAGACTTATCATCGGATACGGTTCGTTCTGGCGTGTGACTCCTATGAACACAACGAGGGCGGTTTTGAACACGGTCCTGATGCCTGCGTGCTGCATGTCGGCGAAATCTTCAAGACCGAAATGAAGGGCGGGCCGGGACATTATGTGTTTGTGGATCCGGAAAACAAAAAATTTGGAACAGGTGAGACGGAGTTCTACGTGGCACGGAATGAGGGCGAGACTCGTGAAGTGCAGTTCTTCAAGATCGTGAAGGAAGAGGCTCTGCCGGACGAGAAGTAAGCAGCGGCGTTCGTGCTTGTAGGGCCTGGTTTCTGGAGAGGCTTCGCTCAGGATGACAGGGTATGGGTAGTGCGATCGAAGTAGTCCCAGGGGCTAAAGCCCGCATTCGTTGCGAGGAGTTGATGTCAGGGCTAAAGCCCTGACCTATCTCAGGAGCGAGAACAACGACGAGGACAGAAGCAGGGACGAGGACAGAAGCAGATTCCCCGAGGGAATGACAGAAAGAAAAGCAAGGGCAAAGGCGAGAGAAGAAGCAGATTCCCAGAGGGAATGACAGAAAGAAAAGCAAGGGCAAAGGCAACAGCAAGAGCGGTGGTTCGAAGGAGAAGCGATGTCAGTATTGGTTGGTAAGGGAACGCGGCTTATTGT
>Ga0187887_10000588_pt1 | contig 35298 bp, 22 predicted proteins | sample June2016WEW_7_10_FD_132977 | JGI IMG/M metagenome (GOLD analysis project Ga0187887, IMG submission 132977) | Peatland microbial communities from SPRUCE experiment site at the Marcell Experimental Forest, Minnesota, USA - June2016WEW_7_10 | ecosystem: Environmental > Terrestrial > Soil >... | reverse complement strand
TGTCTGTGAAACTTCAATCTGGCGGGTGGTCCACTTTTACTCCGCCACGTCACGCCGCTAACGCGGCGTCACGTGGTCTATTTTTGCTCCGGCGCGTACACTCCCATGCTCATGCCGAGTCGAACCCCTTCCATATTGCCACCAAGGTATTTCGAGACTGCACTTTGACCTTCGGAGATCAAAAACCACACGACGAGAACCGCGAGATCCGCGAAGCTGAATCCTTCTGGCAACGGCTTGAGGGGACCAAAGTAGTACGAAGCGTCGCCGGTTACCTCGACAGCGGCTTACCGCGTTGCTTCCAGAGAGGTGGGGAGCATTGATGAAATCCTGTCCCCTTTCGAGCATCTCGATGAGAAGCGCAGTGCCTTCGTCCGGGTCAGCCCACACCTTGCCACCTTCCCATTCTGAGAACAGCGCAACGAGTTTCGTCAGTGACCGCTGAGTGCGGACATGGATCAGTGAAACGAGGAAACCGTACGTTCCCGGAGGGAGTCGGTTTGTCGAAAGCGACATTGCGAAAGCGGCGTTCCTCAGTGCTCTCTCCCGCGTGATCTCGGAGACCGCAAACCGAGTGATCGGATGCTGAAGGTGAACCAGTTCCGCTCGCGGATGTCGGTATCCGGCTTCACGGGAAAGGGTGATGTCAACGGGCCCGGTGCTGATTCTCCGTCCGAACATAGCCGCATCATGTCCTAGCTCCGAAGCCGCTGCTTCCAATGCAAAGCCGAGTCCTGTTCCGAGGCTGACGGAAACGACATCCTCTACCACGCGAGCCGGAAGCTGTGTACCAGGGTAGCGATTTGCCAGGAATGAGTTGAGGAAGAGGATCAGTTCGCGTTCGGATGGCAACTGCCGTTTTCCGAGAATTGCGTCAATCTCGTCGATGAGTGCCTGGTCTGCGGCAAGCAGCCCATCCACTCTCGTCAACATCTGCTTTGCTTCAAGCACTCTGCGAGCAAGTGCATCTCCCTCTTGTTCCACCAATCGATCAAGTTCTTCGGGGGCCAGATCGCCTTGTAATGCCCTCCCTGCGAGTCGTTCAATTTGTTCACCGATGATTGGGTCCGGTTCACCGATAGATTCCCTGAAGATTTCGATCTTCGTGAGCAGGCGCTCCAGGACGCGCTCCTCAATGGACCCTTCGACGACAAAATTCATGATGACCAGGCGTTTGGCCTGCTGGCCGATTCTGTCGATTCGACCGATTCGCTGTTCAACCACCATCGGATTCCACGGCAGGTCGTAGTTGAACAGTACGGATGCCGATTGGAGATCGATGCCCTCACCGCCAACCTCAGATGTAAGCAGCACAGGGATATCCGCTCGCTCCAAGAACTCATCAATTGCGTCTTCCCGGTCGTCAATTGATACCCCGCCGTGGATCATCCGATTGTGAATCTCGCGCTGGCGCAGCATACGCGCCAAATATTCAAGGGTTCGCCGAAAGAAGGAAAAAACGACGATCTTGCGCCGGGGAAGTTTGTGTTCGTCGTCGTCTTTCCATATTGCTGTAAACGCGCGGACCAGTTCTTCCAGCTTCGAATCGAACTCTGGCAGTTGGTAGGCCGACTCAACGATCTCCTCAAGGACAGAACGAGAGGGACCTGTCCATGCCGTTGCATCGTCTGCTTCTTCTCCGGTTTCGTCGTCCTCCGACGGCGAGTAGACCTCCGCCGCTGTCTCTTTCAGCTTGTCCGCGAAATACGCCAGCGCAGCCGGTATGCAGCTCGCGGTCATCCGGTAGGCCATCATCAGGCTCATTTGGAATCCCCACGCATCAGCTGTTCCAGGCCACTTGCGGCGGCAGATTTCCTCAACACTCTCGTACACTTCCCGTTCCTGCTCAGTGAGCAAAACGCGCTGCCAGTGGGGTTCCCGCTTGGGACGGTTCGGGAGTGCCTCCACTTTCCGCGTGCGTGAAATGATGTGGCTCGTCGGACTGAGGCGGGAGATATCGGCTTGAAGCTCCATGCACTCCTTCCGGTCCTCAGGTCCGGCATCCAGTCTATCGAGGATCGATTCGACGAATACCTTCCCAGACCGTTCCGGGGCATGGCGCCGCACGAAGGACCTCACCCGCACTGCGGCGGTCGGATAGTCCGGCGGATGGACCGCGAGCGCCTGTTGTGCCGCGAGGATGAGTTGATTGCCCTTGATCTGCTCTTGGAACAGCCGCCATTCGCTGAACTCGTCCGGCGAGAGCAATCTGAGCTGATTCCAGAGGTCTTCAAGCTTGTTTTGTACCGGCGTTGCGGTCAGAAATACAATGGCATTCGCCGACCGGCATAGAACGGAGCCTACCTTATGCTGCAGGGTTTCAGGATTGCGGAGCCGATGCGCTTCATCGACGATGAGAATATCGAGCGGGAGTAGCACCGAATCCAACGTAGTGCGAACCTCTTCCGACCGAATGCTCTCGAACGAGGTGATCCAGCGGAACTCTTCGAGTTCTCTCCCTTGTGCCACCCGATTGGCCTGATCGATCAGATCAACACCCTTTACTTGCTTGAAATGCTCTCCGAACCTGTTGCGCAGCTCCTTCTCCCACTTCGAGCGAAGGCGTGCCGGAACTACGATCAGGACACGCTCAATGGCCTGATGAGCGTCAAGTTCGCGCAGTATGTACGCTGCCTCAATTGTCTTCCCTAAACCCACATCATCGGCAATGAGTACCGCTTTGCCGGGATTATCCAGGAACTTCAGGAGCGGCTTGAACTGGTAGGGGTAGAACTGAGTCCTGGCAGTGGCGAAGGAGTGTGCGATGCGGGCAGGTGGGCTCTTGAGGCGCTCATAGGTGAGCGTGACTACAAAGTGAGACTTGCCTGAGACATTGCCCTGTTCCAAGGACTCCCAGGGGCTTTGAATGATAACGACATATTCCAACGCTTCTTCGGGTACAGCCCGTAATTGCGCTCCAAACTGGATAAGGTAGTTCCAGCACTCAACCTGACCGTCCCAACGGACCTCGCGGACCATTCCTGCGAGCTCGGGCTGATTCACGCGCTGAACATAGTCTCCGATCTCGAATTGAGCTTCAGTCGCCATTTGGTGCCTACTGAAAACCATTTCATTATTTGACGAGCTGGTCCAACGATAAACGGGGCTTTTCAGCTCGGCATGAATCCGCGGTGCGCACGAATCTCCAGCCGCAGTTCTTCCCGCAGCGCCTTGCTCTTCTTGAGGCGCTTGAAGAACTCTTCTAGGACGCTGACGACGATTGCATTGACGCTGACGCCTTCGGCTTCAGCCCACTCCTTGAGCTTGAGTCGGGCTTCGGCGCCGACGTGGAGGAGCTGTGGATTGGAAAGCTCCATGCCGGCCTTGCGGGTCTGCATGATTTCTACCTTTTCTCGCGGTCACCGTGGTTCGTCTCCGGCGACTGTTCTCCCGCGATAGCTTTTCCCTTCATGATAACCTGTACCTCCTGAAAGTGCCACGGACAAAACTCGTGCGAGTCAACGCCAATATCTATCGATAGCGACAGTGGATCATCGGGCAAGTTGCCGTGGGAATGGCCATAGAGCTGCCAGCGCCGCCCGCTACGCCCCCGGCACCCCACCCGCGAACAGGCACTAGACGCTGAGAGTCAACCAGCCCAGGACCATCGAGCTAACGAGGAAGGGGCCAACTCAACTTTGTCCCGCCCGTGCCTGCTTCGCCACCAAATGATGAGGCATCCCGAGGACAACCTCCGAAGGGAGATACCGGCGCAGTTCGCCGCACAGTGGGCAGGCGACCACAATGGACTGGAAAGGGAATGCTGCTACACCGGCAGGCACGTCCCGCCGGCATCGTTTGCACTCCACTACGAACAGCTTTCGTCTCTGAATTCCGAAGGACATCAGAATCAGCATAGGCGAACGCAAGGCGAAAGTCCAGAGGAAGCAACCCCGGCTATCCGGCCGGGGTTTTCGTGCGTGAACGCGGATGAAACCTACCAGCCGCCGCCCGCTACGCCCCCGGCACTCCATCCACGCCGGCGAACAGCCCCTGCTGTCAGAACCGGGCTTGCAGGCCCGCCAACCGAGCGACCCTGTTAATGCCGTCTTCTCCGCAACTCTGCTAGTCGAGCTATATCCAGCGACGCATCCGCGCCTCGATCATGGCTACGCGGTCACAAGTCATTCCAGCCAGGGACAGATCGCCGATGCGGCCATCGCTGCGATCATTTATCGTTAGCAGTATGAACAGCAGGAACCGACATCGCGTATTGGCCAAGATTCACCTTCGGAAGAAGGGGCGACGCACCCGGCTCCTCATGCCCAAGGGACCTGTAGCAGCCAAATTGACTGAAATTGCACAATTGCCCTGCACAGTTCCTACACAGCAAGAATCTATGGAGTTATGTTCATTTGAATCAAGAGTTTCCACAATCATTTTCACCCGCTCAGGATGACAGCAGCATTTGTTCTTCGAACATTGGACTCGGGACACTAGACACTGGCGCGCCTGCATCGCTGGGCCGATGCAGGCAGCGGTTCAGCGCGCCACGAGCCGGGCCGGGCCCAGCAATCCCGATGCCACATGCGATTTTGCGCCGCCTGAAGCAGCGGCCGGTGGCGCAGCGAAGGGACTTTGACGCGCGGGCGTTGCATCTACCTCGATCGTGAGATCGTTTGAGCCCGTCTTCAGAGCGCCGGTCGCGTCCCAGCGATAAGGCTGCCACGACCGGGCTCCCAACTCCTTTCCGTTAAGCGTGACCCGCGCATAATCGTTCACATCGGCAATCTCCAGATACATATGCTTGCCGTGGGGAGCCTTCGGCGCGGTGAACTGCCTGCGATATGTCACCGGCCCGGCCATGGAGCTCGCGCCCAACTCCTCCCACGATTTCAGAGGCGTGGTCAACTGCTTGCCGTTCAGATCCACGACCCAATCCCCGTCCAGCTCCACGAGAGTGGCGCCGGAAGCAAACGACGGCTCCGGCGCGGCAATCCCCTTGGGCAGCGGCCCCACCACAATGACCTTGGCTTCATACGGCCCGAGCACCAGGGGAATCCGCACCGCATCGCCTTCATAGGTCGCGCCCGCCATGGGATGAATCTCGCCCGTTCCCAGATCCCAGGCCTGCGCCTTACCGTGTCCCACGATCGTCGCCGCGCGCGACTCGGGCTTGCCGCTCTCGTTGAAGAAGTAGTACATGTCGCCATCGCGCCAGGCGCGGTGCGTGTAGGTGAGCCGGGGAAACTCCGCATCCAGCTTCACATCCGGGCTGGGAAGCGCTGCAATCACCTGTGGCGTAATATCGCCCGAAGGCTCAATCAGCGTGGCGAAGCTCAGGTCAGGCACATCCTTGGCATCCATGAACGTCCGGTCCACGATCAGGCGCGGCGTCTTGCCTACGAAGATCACCTTCCCACCCGCTTTGGCAAAGGCCCGCAGACGTTCCAGCCCGGTGCGCGTAATGACCGTCATCGAGGGCAAGACGATGGCCTTGTAAACCTGGCCGCTCAGGTTCTTGAAGCCGCCGTCCTCCAGTGTGGCCACGTCGCTCAGGGACTGCTCGTCGAAATAATCCCAGTCCACCTGATGCTCGAACAACTGCCAGCCCAGTTTGGTGGTGCTCCGGTCAGCCTCCTGAGCGCCTTCGCCGCCCATCCAGATGCTGTTACCCGGATGGTACAGGCCAACCTGCGCCGCCGGCCGGCCGATGGCCATCAGATAACCGGCTCGGTTGCCGTACCAGGCAATCATCGCGGCCTCCGGCGGCACCGGGGGCGGCGGGCCGGCCGCTGCCTCGCCGGTGGGACCGCGTTGCAGGACCGGAACCCGAAGCTGCAGCGCGTTCACCCCTCGCACGGCTTGAAAATCCAACTGGTACTTGCCGTCGACACCGACTCCGCCGCCTTCCTCAGCCCAGACTTTTGGCTTGCCGAAGAGATGTGCCGCCGACGAGGCCAGCTTGGGGAAGTTGTTGTTGATGTTCCAGACGCCGTCTGGCTTGTGCACCAAGTCCGGCAGAAGCTGGTCCAGATTGTCGATTCCCGGCACCTGCACAAAGCGTTCGTCCCTGAAATAGTCTCCTTCGCTGTGCTCCAGCGCCAGCATGGTCTCTTCGTGGTTCAGATGGACCAGGTACTCGACGTTGTTCTTCCTGGCCCACTCGGCCTGCTCGCCGAAGAAGGAGCCGCGGAAGATGCCGCTCCACACGTCGTAATAGTCGGCGCTGGCGCGCTGCGACTGCTCCGTCGGCTGGTGCGAGAACCACTGTGGGATATAGGGCGTCAGATCGTAGCCCTTCCGCTCCTTGAACTGCTCCAGCAGCGTGGGAGTCCAGGGAATCCCGCTGCTCCAGTCCGGCTCATCGCCGAAGAAGCCCAGCACGATCTTGCCGAACTGGTCGCCGACGGCCCTTCTGTAAGTCTCATGCACGATCGACAGGAAGGCATCCGTGGCCTTGGGGTCAAGATAGTCGATCAGCGAGTAAGTTCCATCTTTGGCGCGGGTTCCGTCGGCCCGATTGAAATTTCGCGTCGGCGAGCTGAGGTAGACGTGGCGCACGAATTGAACCTGCCAGTTGTAATGAGGCTCGCGGGGGGTAGAGCCTTCCGCCGGCGTGAGCCACTTCAGTTGCAGGTCCGCGGGCACAGGGATCGGAATCACCTGCTTGATCTTTTGGCTGGTATCGGTCTCGATCGCCATGATAGCCAGCGTGTCGGGAGGGACGGGCATGGTCAGCGTCTGGCCGGGCTGAACGCGCACCTCGATATCCGCGACAATGTCCTGCATTCCCAGTTGCGGATAGCGCTCACTGATATAGCCGCCGGCAAACCCGCTGGGATAATCCGACTCGTCCTGAATCCAAAGCCGCATATTTCGTTTCGCGGCCTCCGCCACAGTGAACTTCACCTGGTCCATGTGCTCCGGCGAAAGGTACTTCCCCTCGCCCGGAGCTCTCCGTCCCGGCGAGAGATTCACCACGAAGATCCCGTTGGCCGAGAGCCGGTCGAAGTCACGGACGATCCTGGCCCTCACTTCCTGGGGATCGGCTCCGTTCCAGCTCGCAAAGGGCTGAATCGCGCCGTACTCGCGGGGGGGCGCCTTGAAGTTCGCGGCGGCCTCGGCCACCGACGGCACCGTGATCTCCTGCCAGGGCCGCTGCGCCAGCATTGCCGAGGATAGAAGCGGAAGAAGAAGAAGAACCTTGAGCACAGCCTTCATAGCGAACCTCCGGTTCGAAACCAGTTCGCACGAATTGTACTGGTCGCGGACCATTCGGCGAAAGTCCCAGCCGCCAGCGGCTCGACGGTCAGCGAAGCGGAACTGCGCGGGAATGCCCGTTATCCCTGGGCAGATGACGGTTTGAGGGGTATTCATCGGGGATTGATCGAGAGCGCCAAGCAGGCGCTTTGGCGCGGGTGTGACCTGTGCTCGTGCCGTCCATCTCTGGGCCGGGATCGTTTGGAGTTATCGGTCGCGCCTCGCTCTCGCAAATCTGCCCGGAGTGTGACAAGTACCGCGCGCGGTAATGTAAGCTGGCATGTGCGTCCGGCTTCACGCCGGTCTCGTGGCTTCGGTGACCGGGCGAATTGTGAATCGTAATCGAGGCGCTTGAGCCCGCACATCTCAGGAGTAAAAAAGATGAAAGTGAATTCCGCTGCGATCGCCGCTCTGGCGGCCATCCTCACTACCGCTACGCTGCACGCCCAGATGGAGCAAGCCCCGGTTGATGCCCGCCCGCTGCCGCGCCTGGTCGAGAAGGACGGGCGCTTCGCTCTGCTTGTCGACGATGCTCCCTATCTGGTGCTTGCTGCACAGGTCAGAAACTCCAGCTCCTGGCCCTCCGTGTTTCCAAGGCTGTGGCCAACCCTGGAGTACATGCATGTAAATACGGTCGAAGTGCCGGTCTACTGGAATCAGTTCGAGCCGCGGCCCGGGCAGTACGATTACACCTTGATCGATATGCTGCTGTCCGAAGCGCGCCGGCATAACGTTCACCTGGTGCCGCTCTGGTTCGCCACCTGGAAGAACGGCAGCCAGCACTACATGCCCGACTGGATGAAGCTGGATCCCGGCCGCTATGCGCACGCGCTCGACAGGAGCGGGCAAGCGGTCGACTCGCCATCGCCGTTCGCATCCGCGTCGCTCGACGCGGACAAAGCTGCGTTTGCCGCCTTCATGCGGCACCTCAAGGAAGCCGATCCGCAGCGCACCGTCATTATGGTGCAGGTGGAGAACGAACCCGGCAACTGGAACAGCGTTCGCGACTTCTCCCCGGCCGCGCAGAAGGCGTTTGAAGAGCCGGTCCCGCCTGAGGTTCTCCGCGCCATGCATGGGAAGACCGCTTCCCCATCTCCCAACTGGCAGCGGGCCTTTGGTCCCGATGCGGATGAGTACTTCAACGCCTGGTCGGTGGCGCGATACGTGGGGCAGGTTGCGGCAGCGGGGAAGGCCGTCTATCCGCTCCCGTTGTACGCCAACGCGGCTCTGCGCGACCCGTTCCACTCCGGTCCTGCAGGGCTGCCCGGCGCGCCCGATTCCTACGAGAGCGGCGGCCCCACCGACAATGTGCTCGACATCTGGAAGGCCGCCGCGCCCGCGCTGGATTTTCTGGCGCCCGATAACTACCAGACCGATCCCGCCGCGTATCTTAAAGTTCTGGAACTGTATCACCGCCGCGACAATCCACTTTTTCTGCCCGAAACCGGCCGCCCTTACAATGCCCGCTTCTTCTTCTCGGTGCTTGGCCATCAGGCCATAGGATTCTCCCCGTCGGGTGGTAACACCGAAGGTGAGTTCAAGCCGGACGAGGTTTCAAAGGCGCGCGAGGAGTTTCTGAACCCCTGGGCGATGAATTACCGGTTGATCGGCCCCATGCAAAGGGAGATAGCGCGCCTCAACTTCGAAGGCAAGCTGCAGGCTGTGGCCGAAGAGCAGGGAAGAGTTACACAGACACTGGCCTTCGGATCATGGCAGGCGGTGGTGTCCTACGGAACGTCCGGCAGGGCAGCCCCGGTGGGAAATCCGAGCCCGATGGGCCGCGCCCTGGTTGCTCAACTGGATGACAACCAGTTCCTGATCACGGGATACTTTTGCCGCATCGATTTCCGCCCGGCCGGCGCCGAGCAGCAACGCAGGTCCCAGCGCATCGTGGAAGGAACCGGACAGACTCCCTCGGCGCTGATTGACGGCCAGTGGCAGCACCGGCAATTCGTGCGCGTGGAAGAGGGAACATACGAGAACGGCGAGTTCAAGTTCCAGCGTATCTGGAATGGCGACGAGACCGACTGGGGTCTCAAATTCGGCGAGGATCCCGTGGTATTGCGCGTAACGCTTGCTACCTATTGATCGTGTTGGAGCGACCCGTTCCGATGCGCTGCGCGCGGGTCAACCGCCGGCCGCGGACCCGCAACCGCGGCGCGCAGCAATTTAGAATGAATCATGGCGGATAGCTGCGGAACGGAGAACGCTTGAAGAAGAGACAATGGATCCTGGGTTTGGCCGTGCTGGTCGCGCTGGCCGCGCTGGGGGTTTACGCACAGCACAAGCATCCTTTCCACTGGCACGCGTTTGTGGAGCAGTTCAAGCTGGCCGACTGGCGCAGGATCGGCATTGCCTTCGGCTGCATCTACCTGGCCTACGTCTTTCGCGCTGTGCGCTGGGCGTTGCTGATCAAGCCCAACAAGAAGGTAGCGCCGTTCTCGCTGCTGGGGACGCAGGTGATTGGCTTCACGGCGGTGGCGCTGATCGGCAGAATCGCGGACTTGATGCGCCCTTATCTGGTGGCCAAGAAGACCGGATTGGCGGTCAGCACCCAAATCGCGGTATACGTCGTCGAGCGGCTCTTCGACGCCGGCACAATGGGCCTGTTTTTTTCCGCTGCCATTCTGCTGGCCCCGGCAGGCACGCTCCCGCATCCCGAGTTATTCAGGAAGTTCGGCTACTGGGGTCTGGCCGGCACCGTGCTGGGCGCGCTGTTTCTGGTTGCCGTGCGCCTGGCCGGCGGAGTCATGGCTTCCTTTTTCGAGGGCGTCTTTGGGATGGCCTCCAAGCGCCTCGGTCATGCCGTTGGAGGAAAGATTCGCAGCTTCCGTACCGGGCTGAACACGCTACGCACGCCCGCCGATTTTGCCATCACGCTGATTCTTTCGTTCAGCATGTGGGGACTGATTACTCTGGCCTATGTGGAAGCAACCGAGGCCTTCGTCAACGGCCCGCAACGGGCGTCGGTAACTCTGGCCACGTGCATGGTGCTCATGGTTGGCGGCGGCGTGGCCAGTGTCGTTCAGTTGCCCGTACTGGGGTGGTTTACCCAGATTGCAGCGCTCGAAGAGATTTTGAGAAACCTCTTCAGCCTGCCGCCCGAGACCTCCACCGCCTGCGCCGCCACGCTGCTCCTGATTACCTTCCTGGGCATTGTGCCGGTGGGCTTGATCTGGGCGCACTTCGAGCATGTAAGCCTGCGCAAGGTGGCGGTGGAAAGCGAGCGCGCGGGCGAACAGTTAGCGGTGGACGATGGGGACGGCCAGGACGCAGCGATTTGACGCTTGCCGTTCTTAACGAATGGCGTTCAAGGTCAAGCCGAGGGCCCAGGCAGCTTAGCGCTCTCCTCCGCCGGAAGCGCGGGCCTGGTAAATCGGATCGCGGCCGGCCCGACTGCCCCGCCGGTCATCAACATGCTCATGGCCTGCTCCATGTTGAGGTCCGTCTCGGTGACCATGTGAATGGGCATAATCTGCAGATAGGCCGAGGTCGGATTGATGGCGCAGGGCACCAGAACCGCGGCCAGCAGGTCGCCGGTGGTTTCATCGGTGAGCGTGCGGGTCAGGAATCCGATGCTCTTCTGGCCTTCGATGGGAAAATCAACCAGCACCACGCGCTGGCTGGACTCCTTCTTGACCATCATGCTGTCAAGAAGCTGGCGCACGGAACTGTAGATCTTGGCGACCACGGGAAGTCGCTCCAGCGTGGCCTCGAAGAGCTTGAATGCCTGGCGGCCCACCACCTGCGAGGTCACGCGGCCCACCACAAAGAGCACGATCAGGGTGAGGATCACGGCCAGCAGAGACTGCAACCACGGCTGGCCGAGCCAGTTCTCTGGAAATATGGCCGCCAGCAGCCAAATCGCGGGCAAACCCGCCTTGGCCAGGACTCCCAAAAGGAAACTGAAGACCAGGTAGGTTACGAACAGCGGTCCGATGGTAATGATGCCGGCCAGGATGTTGCGCTGCAGGCTGCGCAGAGTACGGGCAAGGACTGGATTCACACGCTTCTCCTGGTAACGAGGATACGCGACCGCGGACCTCGCGCCTGTTCAAGTTGTTCAAAGAATTCGAAACGAAGCGGCTCGAGGGGTGGAGCATGAGCTAAAGAACCCGGCCGAAGCGCACCCCGATGTGGAAGTTCTCTATTGTGCGTGATTCCCCTATAGAATGCAGAAAGAGGGAAGGCATGAGCGATGCAGCGGGCTTCAACGTGAGTGAAATCGACGACCCAGGCCGCCGGATACCGAACCGCGGCGAACCGCGTTTGCGCGCGGTTGGATCCCCGCTGCCGGTCGGACTCCCAGGCTCATCGCCCCAGTCGCCGGCCCGCGGCGATGGCCAGCGTCTCAGAACTGCTGCCCCTCCTCCTCCTCCGCCGCCTCCTCCGCAGCCGCGGGCGTTGGCCAGAACGGTGCCCTCGGCGGAGCCTCCCTCGGGCCTGCAGCGCGCCGCCAGTGCGTTGCGCGCGGCACTGCCGTATGTCCAGCGGATTCTACCCCTGCTGGACGGAAACATCGGCACGGCCGTATCGAATGTTCTTGCCCCGTACCCGCAAATGCACCAGCCCCCTCCGCCGGTGGACCTTGAGCCCCTCGAGGACAGCCTCGCCGAACTCCAGATGCAGCATCGGGCTCTGCGCAATCAGTTTCTGGAGCAGAATGCATCTCTGAAGCGCGTCGAGGATCAGTTGGAGGCGGTGCGCGAAGCCGCCGAACGCAATTCCCGGGAGCAGGAGGAACTCCTCGACGATCTGAAAACCGTCCGTAGAAGGGTCAATCGGTTTGCGATCCCGGCTTTGGGGCTGCTGGCTCTGTCCGTTCTCCTGAACGTGCTCCTCTATCTCCACATGCGGCACATTCTGCCCTGATCCCCGCGGAGTCAATGCGCGGTTCCAGCCTCGCGCCGATGGAAACTCCTCTTGGTTGCCTGAAATCGTTTCAATCGCCGCTTTCAAGTAAATTCGGCCCACACTTCGAACTGAGCTGTCTTCTCAAAGAGAAACACTTATTTGTACCGTCAATAGCTTTGTTGCTTACATGAACACGGACTTGATGAGTTTTTACCGCATATTCACGACTGCGTGATCCTGATCATTGCCAGCGGTAATTCCAGCGGGTTACTATTCCTCACAGAGTAATCAGGGTTTTGTTGCCTCGGGCCCCTTCCTACGCCACTATGCAGTTTTTCCCAAGTTGAATGAGCTTTACCAACGAGCGGCGCACACCGGCGCGCGCAATCGGAGTGTCTGCTTATGGCATGGTATGCCTACTGCATCGGTGAAAGACAAGCATTTCCCGCAATAGCCCGTCATCGCAAGCCAGTTCCGATGGAATCCTTGCTCGGAGTGAGCGGCAACCAGGTCTTTGTTTATCCCGCCTGCGAGCTCGCGGTTGTGGTCAGCGAACACAACCCCGCGGAACCCCTGAACCAGAAATCCGGAGTGGACCATGCCCGGGTGGTGGCCGACTGCTTCCACCGCTCCACGGTGCTGCCCTTCCGCTTCGGAACCATCTTCAGCGACGACGAAAGCCTGCGCAAGTCCATCCGCTCCAACCAACGCCAGTTTCTGGGCAACATCGACAAGCTGCGCGGCAAGACGGAGATGCACCTGAAGATTCTGGTCGACGACTGCTGCGGGCGGGCAATCCAGAAGCATCTGCAGGCCGGAGGGGCGGACCGGGGTTATCTGACCGGCCTGCGCGAGAATGCCTCCAGAACGCGCGACCGGCAGACACGCGCCCGCGCCGTGAGCTTCCAGATGCACCGGCTCTTCCTGCCTCTGGACGAGGAGGTGAGCTGCCGGCTCACCGAAAGCGGCAAGATGGTGCTGGACATCGCCCACCTGATCGACCGCAAATGCGTGGAACGCTACCTGAGCAAGTTCGCCACCACCAGCGCCATGCTGCGCGAGTGCCAGATGCAGCTCTCCGGCCCCTGGCCGCCCTATCACTTCGTACACCGCCTCACCCGCCCCGGCCATCCACAGCCGGCAGCCGCTTCATCGGCCCCGGCCGCAGCGCCCATTGAGCCGCAGTCGGCGCTCATCCCGGAACCGCTTCCAGCGATGGCCTAGCGACCCACGCACCGCCCACAAGCGAAAGCCCCGGCCATGGCCGGGGCTCTTGCTTTCCACGCGCCGTAAACTGACCTCACTGCGCGCCCGTGCTCTTGCGGCGCGAAAGCACGAAGGACTTGCGGCGGTCCTTGGAGGCGCGGTCAATCTTCTTCCAGAAGCCCACAAAGTAGTCGATGGCGGAGATGGATGAAACCAGCACCGTGAAGTACATGGCGGCGATGGCGATCCAGTTGACCGGAATGACGAGCACGCCGAACTTCCACTGGTCCCAGTGGTGGGCCAGAATCGCGGAAACCACAGCGACAATCTGGGTGACCGTCTTCAGCTTGCCCAGGTCGCTGGCCTCGATGGTGAAGCCTTCCGACGACGCGATCGAGCGCAGGCCGCTGATGAGGAACTCGCGCCCGATGATGACCACCGCGATCCAGACCTTGACCACCTGGGGGTTGTAAGCCACCAGGGCAACCAGCGCGCTAGTCACCATGATCTTGTCGGCGATGGGGTCCAGCAGCATGCCCATGGTGGTGACCTGCGAACGCCTGCGCGCCAGGTAGCCGTCCAGGCCGTCGGTCATCGAGGCCAGCACGAAGAGCACCGACGCCAGAATCTCCTGCTCGCCGTGGTGCCCACGCCAGGGAAAGTGCGTCGACAGGATCCAAAGCAGCAGCGGGATCATGACGATTCGGCTCATCGAGATGGAGTTGGGCAGATTCATGGGGGATGCGCGACGCCGGCAGCAGCGCCAAAGGCTCAGCTACATTATTGCACTGGCAAATGAGGCTGCCCCGCGCGCCGCATCTGACTCTTGGCGCGAACGATCCATGGACGAGAGAGGAATGAGCGAACGCTCAGTGGGCGAGGATGGTCTCGTTGCCCAGGATGCGATAGAGGGTGGAGCGGCTGATGGCGAGTTGGCGGGCGGCGCGCAGCTTGTTGCCGCGGTTCAGGTCGAGTACGTATTGGACGTGATGGCGGATCACCACGTCGAGCGAGAGGTTGTCGGTCCGGCTGGGGGGCTGGAAGTCCGGCAACGTCTCTTGGCTGGTGGGCAGGGCCAGGTCGTCGGCCCGGATGATGCCGTTGACGGCTTCGAGCAACGCCGTTTCGAGCACGGAGGCCAGCTCGCGGACGTTACCCGGCCAGTTGTGCTGGAGAAGACGGGCCAGGGCTCCAGGCCCCAGTATGACGGGGCGCTGCTGGTAGCGGTTGCAGATGCGGTCGAGCAGGGACTGGGCGAGCGGGGCAATATCTTCGCGGCGCTGGCGCAAGGGAGGAATGGCGAAGCGGACGGCGGAGAGCCGGAAGGCGAGGTCGGGCAAAATGAGTCCCTGGCCAACCATCTGGCGCAATGGGGTCTGCGAAGAGGCCAGCACCACGGCGCGCCCCGGTGGCCGGTCCTGAAGGGCCTTGAGCACCCCCAGCAGCAGCCCCTGGCCGGGCGGAGCCAGCAAATCCACTCGATCGAGATAGGTAAAACCGCCGAGCGTGGCCGGATCGGCGTCGGCGACCAGCCATTCGCGGGCATCGCGCCTCTGGAAGCTGGAGCCGGAAAGGGGCGAGCGGCTGAAGAGATAGCGGGCCAGGGTTTGTTTTCCGGTGCCGTGCTCGCCCTCGATGGCGGCCACCTGCAGATGGGGCGCCGTCATCTCCGCCTGCATGAGCAGCTTGCGCCAGACCGCGCTTACGCCTACAACCTGGGACGCGAATGCGGAGTCTACCTCCACGAGCGTAAGGCCGGAGACTGAGGGCGGGGGCTGAAATTGAGCGGCGCTCTGCATGGATCTCAACGTGCCTCGCCTCCCTGGCCCTGACCGGCAGTACCGGGCCAACAGAGGTCTTATCGGCGATGCATCAAGAAACATTACCGGAGGGGCGGGGAATTTCTCCGCTCCGGGCGCACAAAAACCGGGCTATGCAAAGGGTTGGCTTGGCTCTAACGGAAGCGCTTGGAGGGCTCGTCGGAAAAGATCTCGCCGTCGCGGATATGGATGACGCGATGCGCGTACTCGGCGATATCCGGCTCGTGGGTCACCACCACGATGGTGTTTCCATTGGCGTGCAGAGTGTCGAAGAGCGCCATGATCTCCAGGCCGGTCTTCGAGTCCAGGTTGCCGGTGGGCTCGTCGGCCAGGATGATCGAGGGCCGGTTGACCAGCGCCCGGGCGATGGCTACACGCTGGCGCTGGCCGCCGGAAAGCTCGTTGGGCTTGTGATACATGCGCGATTCCAGGCCGACATCGGCCAGCGCTTCCTTGGCGCGCGCCAGCCGAGCCGCCGCCGGCGTGCCGTTATAGATCAGCGGCAACTCCACGTTGTGCAGCGAAGTGGCCCTGGCCAGCAGGTTGAAGGTCTGAAAGACGAAGCCGATCTCCTTGTTGCGGATGCGCGCCAACTGGTCGTCGTCCAGGTCGCTAACCAACTGGCCGTTGAGCCAATAGCGGCCCTTGGAGGGCGTATCCAGGCAGCCGATGAGGTTCATCAGCGTCGACTTGCCCGAGCCCGACGGGCCCATGATGGCCACGTACTCATTGTGCTTGATGCGCATGGAGATGCCGCGCAGCGCCTGCACCTGCTGCTCGGAGCCCATATCGTAGGTCCGCCACAGATCTTCGACGACGATCATGTCGCCGTTTGGACCAGTCACCGTTTGCACATTTTCTTCGCTGCTTGTGCTCTCCAGAACCATTCGACTCTCATCCTTTGCCCGGCATTGCCGTTTTGAAAGGCCGTGCTCTCAGCCGCGCCATCCGAAAGCGGGTACGAACCAAGGCCCAGAGCCGCAAGCTTCTCCGCGATCAATAGGGCCCGTAGCCTTCACTCGCGACCAAATCCATGCACGCTTTACAACCGTTCTTATCTTACGAGTTGCCGCCGGCGGCCGGTGCGGCTGTGTCCCGCTTGAGCAGCGCGTTATTCTTCAAGCCTCGCAGCGTCTTGAAGGGGCCGGTCACGATCTCCTGCCCCTCAGTCAGGCCGGTAAGTACCTCGATGTCGGTGGCGCCGGTGATGCCCGTGGTAACGGGAACGAACCTGGCGCGCAGCTTGCCGCTCTTGTCCTTGTCTACCACATAGACGCCCTGCACCGGCGCGCTCTTGGCCGCGGAGGGGTTGGAGGTGGACGCGGCCTGCACACCGCCCTGGCTCTTGGGCTTGTCGTCATCCGGATTGTGCATGCTCAGCGCCTGGATGGGCAGCGAGAGCGCGTTGGACTTGTGCGCGGTGGTGATCTTGGCGGTAGTCGAGAGTCCAGGGCGCAGATCGGTGGTTGGGCTGTCCAGCGTGATCACCACCTTGAAGTCCTTGGCCTCTTCGGTGCCGGTGGTCGACTGCGACGTGGCGATGCCCGTGGAGCGCAGCAGCGCCTGGTCGCCCACCAGGGTTACGTGTCCCTTGAAGACCTTGCCGGGCAACGCATCCACGGTCACTTCGGCCGTTTGATCCATCCGGATATTGACGATGTCGGTCTCGTCCACCTTCACCTCGGCGGTAACGATGCTCATATCGGCCAAGGTCATCAGCGTGGAGCCCTCGGAGTTCTGAATGCCGGTTACCACCGTCTCGCCTTCGCGCACCGGCATGTTGGTCACAATGCCGTCAAAGGGCGCGGTGGCAACGGTCTTGTCGAGCAGATCCTGATTGCCGCGAAGGGTGGCGACCTGAGTTGCCAGGTGGCCGCGAGCCGAATCAGTCTGCGCTTTGGCTTGGTTGAGACCCGCAACGGCTTGGGCTACCGAAGCCACATCGGTGTCGTAGGCGGCCTTCTTGGCGTCGAAGTCCTGCTTGGCCAGGATGCCATCTTTGTAAAGGGCCTGGGCACGGTCCCAGTCAAGCCGCTTCTGTTCCAGATCGGCCTTGGCGTGCTCGACGTTGGCCTCGGCCGTCTTTTCCGCGGCAATATAGGAGGCAATGTCGGTCTTGGCCGCGGCGATGGCGGCCTGCTGGCCGGAGACGGACGCCTGCTGCTGCACATTTTCAATGGTGGCCACCGTCTGGCCCTTTTTCACCAAGTCACCCTCCTTCACAAAGAAATGGGTGATGCGGCCAAACGAGGTCGTGCCCACATTCATGTAGGTCTTGGGCTTGATCTGGCCGGTGCCGCTGACCACGGTGGCCAGATCCTGCCTCACGATCTTGGCGGTCAGAACCTTGGTGTAGCCGGACTGCTGATGGTAGACGAACAAAAACACAAGTCCGGCGGTAACCAGTACGGCGAGAGCAATCAAAAGTATCTTTTTCATGTGCGGTTCGTGCTCCAAACCTCTTCCAGTTCAGTGTACGCAATCCTGTTCGGTACGGTTCCCTGCCGCCGGGCGATCTGCCTCCGGCGCTTGCTGCCTGCCTGCGGCAATCGGCCGGAGTTCCGCAGGCGAGAACCCGGTGGCGGGACCGGTGCGATGGAAGGAGCCGCAGGCACGGAAGCCGCGGAAGACCCGGCGAAGGACGCGGACCGCGTATGGGGCTTGTCTCTTGGACGGTTGAAAGGCCTTTCTGGTCGCAAAACCTCTTCCGGTTGACGACCGGCCCCCTTCGAAGAAGCTTTTCTGGTTACCTTTAATGTGGATTCGCGTCCAACCGGCAGCCTGCCCCAATCGGAATCTTGCCCGGCCCCGCCGGGACCCGTAGAATGAAGGTTTGCAGGAGTTTTGAAGGCTATGACGTTCAGGAATCGTGCTTTTCTCTTCGCCGCATTGGGTTGCGGCTTGGCGTTTACGCCCGCTGCCGGAGTTCCGGCCCAGCAGACGGCCACCCCCCCAGCAGCGGCGCAGCAACAGGGCCAACCAGCCGCCACTCAGAATGAGGGAGCGGGCCAGGAGCCGGACCCCCGTTTGCGCAAGCGTTCCGACCAGGAGCAGTTCAAGGCCCAGCAGGCCTACAAAGGCGAGATTCACGGCGCTTACAAGTCCTGGCTTGAGCAGGATGTGCCTTATATCATCACCGACGAAGAGACCAAGGCCTTCAAGAGCCTCAGCAACGATGAAGAGCGAGACGCCTTCATCGAGCAGTTCTGGCTGCGCCGCAACCCCAATCCGGACTCGCCGGATAACGAATTCCGCGAGGAGCACTACCGCCGCATTACATACGCCAACGAGCACTTTGCCGCCGGCAAGCCCGGCTGGAAGACCGATCGCGGCCACATCTACATCGCCTTCGGCAAGCCCGACTCCATAGACTCCCACCCCTCCGGCGGCACCTACGAGCGGCCCATGAGTGAAGGCGGCGGCCAGACCGCTACCTTCCCCTTCGAGACTTGGCACTATCGCTATCTTGAGGGCGTCGGCGAGAACATCGACCTTGAGTTTGTGGACACCTGCCAGTGCGGCGACTATCACTTCACCATCGATCGCAGCGAGAAGGATGCTCTCTTGCAGGTTCCCAACGCCGGCCCGACCATAGCGGAACAGATGGGCCAGGCCAAGAAGGCAGACCGCTTCAAGGGCGGATTGGAGAGGCTCGGCCTCGGCAACATGGGTTCCCAGGAGGAGGCCAAGCAATTCGACCGCATCGAGCTGGCCGCCAAGATATTCGCTCCGCCGCCCATCAAGTTCGCGGACCTCGATATCTTCGTCTCCGAGCACAAGCTATTCAACGGACCGGTCTTCCCCTTCGATGTTCGCACCGATTTCGTCCGAGTGACGGAGAGCACAGTTCTAATGCCGATAACCTTGCAACTGAGGAATCGCGACATTACGTTTGTGACCAAGGACGGCGTGGCCAAGGGGGTCGTGAACATTCTGGGCAAGGTGACTACCCTGACCCACAAGACGGTGCAGACCTTCGAGGATACGGTTCAGGTGGAGCAGCCGGCCGAACTGCTGGAGAAGAGCATGGACCGGAAATCGGTCTACTGGAAGGCGATTCCCCTGCTTCCCGGTCTCTACCGCCTGGACATTGCCATCAAGGACGTGAACAACCCGGACCATATCGGGATTTACGGGCGCGGGATCGAAGTACCCACATTCCACGACGAGAAGCTGGCCACGTCTTCGCTGATTTTGGCCGACGAAATGAGTACGGTCTCCTCGCGCGAGATCGGCGCCGGCTCCTGCGTTATCGGCAATACGCATATCTGTCCGCGCGTCACGTCCAATCCGGCCACGCCGGTCAGCTTCAAGCGCGGCCAGCAGCTCAACTTCTGGATGCAGGTCTACAATCTGGGCATCGACGACGCCACCAAGAGCAATCAGGCCACGGTGACCTACCTAATCACGGAGACCGGATCCGGCACGGTGGTGCTTGAAAAGCAACTGGAATCGAAGGACCTGGGCGCCCACAGCGACCAGTTGACGGTGGAGAAAACTCTCCCCATGGCTGGCCTGTCTCCAGGAAAGTACAAGGTAACGATCAGAGTTAACGACATAATCTCGAAACAAGAGATTGCGCAATCGGCCCCGTTTGTCGTGGAATAGAATGTATACAGTGCAACCCGGTTACCGGACTCAAGATTCGGAAGCCGGCGCGGATTCGATTTGCACGTGCTTTGCCAGGGACGCCGCCAGGTCACAGGTCGTGATAATGAGCAGGGTCCATCTCGTTGTTTTTGCCGCCCTGATTGCCTTGGGAAGCTCTCCGGTCCACGGAGCAGCCTCCGGCTCGGTTTCGGGCTTGGTGTGCGATTCCGCCGGGGTGCCGCAGATCGGCGCGGTCGTCCAGTTGCTGCGCCCCGACTTGAGCGTTGCCGCCAGCGTCTACACCGGCGGCGATGGGCGCTTTGCCATTCAGTCGGTGCTTCCCGGCCGCTATTCGATCAAGGCCATGGGCACGTTCTTTCTGCCCTCGTTGCGCGAAAACGTCCGCGTGCGCGCTGGCACCGTCGTCAATCTCACCCTTAGCACCCTGTACGAAGCGATGCAGTGGCTTCCCTCGCAGCCGCGCGCCGGTAATACCCAACAGGACGATTGGGCCTGGACGCTGCGCTCAGCCGCCAACCGGCCCCTGCTTCGCTGGCTGGAAGACGGACCGCTGGTCGTCGTCTCCGACGGCAGCGGAGCGGCGCCTAAGCTGAAAGCCCGCCTCATGGCTACCGGGCAGGAGGGAACCTTTGGCGAGAGCGGCGAGCGATTCTCCGCCACGGTCGAAGAAACGCCGTCTGACAGCCGTGAACTGCTGGCTCGCGTGGATTTTGCCCCGGACACAGATGCCGGCATGGAATCGATGCTTGGCTTCCGCCAGGATCTGGGCTATGCCGGCTCGGTTCAAACCGTGGCTGCCGTCGCCATTCAACCGGAGGTTGACGCCGCCGGGGCCACCGGACTTGACGAGGCCGCTATTCGCAGTTGGGAGACGTTGCATCTGGGCGACGAGATAGAGGCCGAGGCGGGTTCCACTCAGGTGCTGGGGCGATTGGATGGGCGCTCCAACAGCAGCCTGACCACCGGCGCCGTGGCCGCGGCGCTGCCATTCGCTACCGTGGGCTGGCACGATGGCAACTCCGCCGTTAGCTACCATATGGCTACGTCACTGCCCGCGTCACTGGCAGCGGATGAAGCGGAAGCCCGGGCCTGGCTGCCTCAGCTTTCCATGCGCAACGCGAATTTGGCCATCGAGCATGGCCTGCACCAGGAGATCGGCTGGGAACGCCGCACCGATGTTTCCCGCATGGCCGTCTTGGTCTTCGCCGACCGCGTTGACAACCCGGTCATCGAGGCCATGGGTCGTTTTGCAGCCGGCGATTTAGCAGCGGACACAATTGCCGTTCCAATGTTGTTCGATCGCGGCAGCGGTTTGCTTCGCGCCACCGGGCCGGACTACTCGGGCACCGGCATGATGGCTGAGGTGGAGCGCAGCCTGCCCGGCGCAAACCAGATCCGCTTCAGCTACGCCACTGGCGATGCCCTGGCGATGGTTCCCTCCTCCGCGGCCGTGGGGCTGGCGGAAGCGATTGCCGCAGCCCGCGCGCGCCGTGCTCAATCCTACTCGATCTCGCTCTCCGGCACCCTCGATGGCACCGGAACACGCTGGCGGGCAAGCTACCGCTGGCAGCCCGACGACACCGTCACCGGCGTTGCTCCGTTTGCGGCGGACGTCGAACCCTACCTCAACCTTCACCTTCGCCAATCCATCCATCTGCGCCGCGATGGGACAGCCGGAATCGACGCGCTGCTCGATCTGCGCAATCTGCTCGCCGAAGGCTACCGGCCTTACCTCTTGAGCGACGGCTCTCTGCTCATCTTTGCACAGGAGCAGCGCGGCATCGGCGGAGGCCTGGCTTTCACTTTCTAGTCCCCCATCGGCGTTGCCGACCCACGGTGGATGAAACGGGCATCGATCCTGTAGTAGATTGTTTCAGCGCCATCGGCACAGAGGTCGCTCGAGCCGGTCGAGGCATCGGAGCTGCCGCTGCTCGACTATAAAATCTCCGTGCTCTCGCCGCTGCGCCGCGTCACGGACATTCAGCAGATCAAGGTGGGCGAGCACGGACTGCTGATGAAGAACGGCGACAGCGAGGGCCTGCTGCTGCCGCAGGTGCCGGTGGAGCAGAAATGGGATCGGCAGACGTTCTTGGAGGAGACCTGCGCCAAGGCGGGCATGAACTCGGGCTGCTGGAAACAGGAGGACACGGACATCTTCCAGTTCACGGCGGTGGTCTTCGGCGAGCACAAGCCGTAGGGGGTTCCTGGAATGGTGCGGTCTCCGGGTTGGCGACCATACAGGCACAATCTCAATCCTGGACCACACGGCGTTTCCCACGATGTAAATCTGCAATGCCGTTAGAATCGAACAAGTGGCAACTGCGAATATCCAGATTCGAGCCTTTTGGCAATGGTTTGAGGATCATCAGTCCGAGTTCAACAGTTTATCTAGTCCTGATGAGCCGTTTTGGGACCGTGCTGTTGAGCAAATTAAGAAAGTCGACGAACGCCTTTGGATTGAACTGTCAGCCGCCAGTGACGCGGTCCGTGAGTTCATAGTGACCGCCGAAGGGCATGTCGAGGCTTTCCCAGTTGCGGAAAAGCTGGTCAATCTCGCGCCCGGGATCGATGGCTGGATTTTCGTAGCCCTCAAGCCTCCGATGGGTTTCGCATTTACAACGCGGTATGAAGGCACACTCTTCGAGCCGCATCGTATGTGGTTTCTTCCGTTGGAAAGTCCATCCCACCCGCAAGAATTCGGAATCCGTGTCGGCATCCAAGGGCTGGAGTCGATGGACGAGAGGGTAGCTTGCAACGCCGTTCTCGTGATCCTAGACACGGGTCTTGGTGAACGGTCGGCCGCGCTCGATATTCAGTACATAAAGGTTTCCGAACTCCCGCCGGACCCCGGATCGCTCGGATACATCGAATTGCCCGAGCTACCAGCCTACATCGCCTGGCGGAAGAGAACTTCGAGTTCTCAGTCCGGTTAGCAAGGGCTCGTCGCAATCAGTCGGGTTCTCGCAAGTTTTCCGATGCTTAATTGCTGCACCGAACCTATTACCGGCAAGCCGGAAACTGCACCGCTATTGAGCCTCCGCTATCGCTGCATCGTCTTCGCTTCCAGGCCCGCCCGCACGGCGAGCAGGGCCGGCGCCAGATTGATGGCGGCGGTGAGCCACGCGGTTCTCCAGAAGCCGAAGACGGGGATGAGGTAGGTGCTCAGCAGCAGCGCGCCCGCGCATCCGCCGAGCAGGTCGATGGCATAGAGCGCGCCCAGCCCGGTCCGGCCGCCGGCGTCATGAAGATAGATTTCGTTCGCAATGGGGAATTGATAGCCCCCCAGCACTCCGCAGAGAGCGGCTAGAGCGGGAAAGGCAAGCTGCGCCGCCAGGCCCGTTGCCGCCATACCGCTTGCCTTGGCGAGCAGGCCGGCGACGAATATCAGCGCGGGAGCGGAGAGAGCGAGCAGGAACTGGTTGGCCGCCATGGCGCGGCAGGGCGCAGGATTGCCGCGGCCGGCGCGGCGAAGGCCAAGCCAGCTTCCAACGGCGATGCCCGCCATGCCCAGCCCGATGAGGATGGCGAGCTGCGAGTAAACGTAACCGTAGATGGATTGGAAGGCCAGCAGCACAAAGATCTGGAGGGCGATGAGCGTGAAGCCGGTTGCGGCAGTGCAGCAGGCAGCGGCAGAGCGGGCGCGCCTCTGGCGAGAGCCAACGAAAGCCAGCAGAATTGTGGCAATCGCCAGAGGAAAAAGGACGGCGGCGGCGACGCTCTTGAATCCGGTGTGCGCGGCGGCCTGGAACCAGTGGGAGTAGCCGCCCTTGAACTGCGCGCTCCAAAGCACGATATCGAAGTAGTAGGCGATGGGCGCGAAATCGCGATTGACGGGCGTGGAAGCGAGCGGCTCAAGCTGCTCATGAACCTGCGCCATGCGATCGGGCATCATGCGGTAGGGGATGAAGTATTCGCGCACGTACTTTGTCTGCAGATGCCGATCCCGCAACCTGGCCATCAGAATCGTTGGGTCTTCTGTCAGGGAGTCGGGGCGGGTGGAGGCGAAGAAGTGGATGGTGTCGCCGGGGATGACGGCGACGTAGGGAAAGACCTCCTTGAGGGTGCGCTGGATGCAGCGCAGAAACTCCGCCAGGTTGGGGCTGATGGTCTCTTCCGAGGAGCGCAGTTGGAAGGCCAGCACTCCGCCGGGGGCAAGATGATCGCGCGCGGAGCGAAAGAACTCGACCGTATAGAAGCGGTTGAGTTGCGCGGTCTGCGGGTCGGGAACGTTGAGGATGATGGCGTCGAAGCTGCGTCCGACCGTCTTCAGATAGGAGCGGCCATCCGCGTAGTGCAGATGCACGCACGGGTCCGCGGCCCAGGCGGCCGACTCGGCGGGAAAGAACTGCCGCGCCATTCCGATGAGCGCGGGGTCGAGTTCGACATAGTCGATGCGTTCGACGGAGGGATGCTTGAGCGCCTGACTGATGCCGCCGCTGACTCCGCCGCCGATCAACAGAATATTTTTGGGCGCGGGATGCTCCAGCAGCGCGTAGTGGACGGCCTCTTCGGCGGCAGCTTCGTCGGGCGCGCTGCCGAGGAGCGTGCCGTTGTCGTAGATGCTGCGCAGATTGCCGGTCTCGATCACCGCCAGATTGCCGTAGATCGAGTTCCGCGATCCCGCCAGATGGAAGCCTCGCCACAAGCGCGCCTGCGCGGAGCGCTCCAGCGACGGCGCCGCGCAAGCAAGAAGAAGAACCGCGAAGAGCGCCGCCGCCGCGCCTACGGCCCACGCCCGACGGCGGCTCAGGCGCAGCAGCAGGAGCGCGGCCATCCCCAGGTTGAGGAGCGCGACGAGGGCGCCAATCTGAAAGGGATCGAGAAAGCGCAACAGCAGGAGGCTGGCCAGAATTCCGCCCAGGCCGGAACCGGCGGCCTCAAGCAGGTAAGCCGATCCGACGGCGGCGCGGGCAGGGACAGCGCGCTCGGTCTCGACCGCCCGCGCCGCAGCCGCGAAGAGCGCGCCTGAAACGATGCAAAAGACGCTCAGGCAGACGAGAGAAGCCAGCAGCATGGGCAGCGGGCCGACCAGTTCCCCCGGCACGGTTTGAAAGAAGGACTTGGCGGCGCGCAATGTCCACAGCGTCGGCAACAGGCTAACGGCGAGCAGGCATTCCAGCGCGGCCACGGCGCGGCGGGCGCTGCCGGTTCCGCTCCGTCGCAGGGCACCGATCGCGCTGCTGCCGACGGCAGTCCAGAAGAGCCAGGCAGCGAGCATGATTCCCAGCGAAATCTCGTTGCCGTTGAAGACGACGATGAGCTCTCGCATGAGAACGATTTGGGCGACGACGGCACTGAATCCGATGAGCGCGAGGGCGGCCGCGACGGCTGAGGCCGGTTGCTGCGCGCTGCGAGTTGGGACGGACTTTATCGGCGCATTCACCAGAAGGGAATTAGAAGCCTGTTGCTGCTGAAAAGCAAGGGCTGCTATGCAGGTTTCAAAGCTATTGGTAGTTTCCAATCAGGACGAAGGGCGCCCAATAAAAGGGGTGGGAGTAACCGGCATCCTGAGACGCAGGCGTCGAATCCTCGATGGCTTGAACGCCGCGGCCGCTTCCACCATGCGGGGATGCGGCCGGCCCGCTCAGGAAAGCAAGCTGGGCCTGGCGCAGCGCCTCCGCCTTGCCGTCGGCGGGGTGGGCCACCCACCGGGCGTAGAAGTCGCTCATGATGCGGCTGGTGCTCGCGTCGTTCACGTCCCACAGCGTGGCCAGCACGGCTTCAGCATCCTTCTGCTGGGCAATCATGCCCAGGCTGTCCATCTCCAGGCCGTCCTTGGCCACATCGCCCTTCGCCGTGCTGCATGCCGAGAGGGTCAGGAGCCGCGTTCCATGAAAGCTGACGGTCGAATCCTCCAGCCTGGAGAGAGTGAGCGGATACCCATCCGGATCGCCGGCGCTTTCTCCGCCCAGCATCAGGTAGGGCTCGGTTCCGCTCCCACTTTCCAGCACAAAATGACTGGCAATGTGGACCACGGGAAAGGTCGATCCCGCGCCCAACTCGGTCTTCAATGCCGCATAGGTGAAGCGATCGTTGGGCAGCAGGACGCCATCCATGGGGCCATGGGATTCCGGCACGGCGGGGTCGCGCGCCACGGCATCCAGTTCCGGCATCACGCCGGGCAGGGCCGGCAGACCTCCGTAACTCTTCGACAATCCCATCGCCAGCACGCGGAAGGGAACCTGACTTGCGCCGGCGGAGGCCGTCATGTGCCCGTAGCTCTCGGGAGTAAACAGGACGTTGTTGAAGCGCTCGACCATGTAACGCCGGCCGTCGTAGAGCGCGGCCATGGGCAGGTAGCGCATCACCCCGTCGAGCGACCAGAGCAGCGTGGGGACGCGGCCTTTTTCCTGAGTGCTCCGCTCCAGCGCGCTCAACTCGCCTTCGAGCGGGGCCGCGGTCATTGCGTACAGCTCAGCCAGATGCGGTTTGGGATTGGAGCTGGGGGTGCGCAAATCGTCGCGAACCTGCAGGACCTTGCCACGCAACTCCGCCGGCGTAGCTTGCAGCTCGAACTTCTTGCGCGCCTGCGCCGTCACGACGATGGCGTACGCATGCTCATCTCCCAGAAGCAAGCGTATGCCCATCACGTTCGGTCCCAACCCCGCAAGGGTGTTCTGCAGGCGGCTGACCTCCGACTTCTCCTTGCTCAATAGCGCATTCGCATCCTGGGTTCCGGCCTTCTGCGCCAGTTCCGGATAGAGCGTCTTCCTGAAGAAGTCCGAGACCTCGCCATTGCCGGCCTCGATCTTTGCTCCCAGCATCTTCAGCCGAGCCTCTTCCTCAGGAGCGCGCGCGGCCTTCGCCAGCAATGCGGCATACTCCGCGCTCATCTGGGTCAGCGCCACCGCTGTCTTTTCCGTCGCTTCCAGGTCGGTCTCCGCTTTTTGCTGCGCGCCGTTCAGCTTCAGCGGCTCCGCCTTGGCCGCGGCGTTCTCGGCGGCTCCGCGCACCACTTCCTTCAGTTCCTGCTCCTTCAAGAGATCGAGGACCTGCTCGGCTTCTCCCAGCCTGCCGGCTTCGACAAGCAGCTCCGCCAACGTCCGGTAGGTGGCTGACTTGGACTGCACAAAGCCCGTTTGCAAGGCCTTATCCAGCCCCTCGATATTCTTGCGGATCTGCTGGTAGGAATTCACCGCCTCGGTGCCGAAGAAGATCGCTTCCTCGCTGCGATGTTCCTTGCGGAAGCCGACCATCAGCGTGTTTTCAATCCCGCCTTCGATGCCCGGGTCGCCCGCGGCCTTGGCCAATGACAATGCCGCCAGCTCGCTGCCCAGTGCCTTCTCCTTTTGATTCAGCGCCGAGTACGCCCAGCCGATGGTCATCAGCGCCAGCGCCTCGCCGCGCCGGTCCTCCACCTCGCGCCAGATGAGTAGCGCCTGGAGGTCGAGGTCCAGCGCCTTCTCCGCCTCTCCCAGATCGGAGTAATCCCGGCCCATATTGTTCAGCGTCATGGCTTCACCGCGCCGGTTTCCCGTCTCGCGCCAGATGGGCAATGCCTGGCCGCAGTACTCCAATGCCTTTCGCGGCTGGCCCAGATCGGCATAGGCCCGGCCGATGTCGCTTAGCGCCAGCCCCTCTCCGCTGCGGCTGCCCACTTCGCGCCAGACGGGCAACGCCTGGTTGTAGTAGTCCAGCGCCCTCTGCTGCTGGCCGAGGTCGCGATAAAGCCGGCCCATGTTGTTCAACGTGAGCGCCTCGCCCTGGCGATTGCCGAGGGCGCGCCAGATATCGAGTGCCTGGTTGAAGGCGTCCATCGACCTTTGCTTCTGGCCCAGATCGGCATAGGCCCGGCCCATATTGTTCAGCGTCAGCGCCTCGCCGCCACGCTCTCCCGCCTCACGCCAGATGGGCAGCGCCTGGTTGAAATACTTGAACGCCTCCTCACTTTGGCCCATGTCGGAGTATGTCTTGCCCAGATTATCCAGGGTGCTGGCCTCGCCTGCCCGGCCGGCCGTCTCGCGCCAGTTGGGCAGCGCATCGTTCATCTCCTTCAGCGACTTTAGCTGCCCCAGGTTGCGCACCCGGTCCCTGCTGCTCATCGCTCGCCCGCTGCCCTGGCCGTTGCCGAGGTCATGCCAGATGGCGAGCGCCTCGTTCAGGTCTTTCAGCGCCTGCTCGCGCTGGCCGAGGTTGTTATGGGCTTTGCCTATGTAGTTCAGGGTGTTGGCCTGGACCTGGCGAAGGCCCAGCTCGCGCCAGACGGCGAGCGCCTGGTCGAAGAGCGCCAGCGCCTTCTCCTCCTGGCCCAGGTCTGTGTAGACCCTGCCCATGGTGTTCTCGGTCATTGCCTGGCCAGCCCGGTTGCCTGCACTCTGCTCGATGGGCAAGGCTTCGTTCAGGCACTCCAGCGCTTTTTGCATCTTGCCGGCCTGCCGGTAGAGCATGCCGAGAAGATTCAGTTCCGTGGTTTCCTCTTTCGTGGCCTTAGCATCGCGCGCCGCCGCCAGCTTCTGCTCGTGCTGAGCGATCTGATCCGCGACCGGGCCGCTCTGCGCCTGGGCCGCAGCGGCAGCCAGCAGCGCGATGCCCAGCCAGGCCACAATGCGCATCTTCCGCGCCGAATTCATCTTTCCCCCTTGCCGCGCCCGGCTTGCGCCTGCCTTACTGCGGAGCGCTTGCCGGCGCCGCCCCGGCGACTCCCAATGCAAAGTCCGCATCCTCCGAACTCCGGCTCATCACGGGATGCTGGCGCAATCCCTGGGCGGAGACGCGCATTGACACATTTTGCGCCACATCGGCAAAGACCTGGCTCATCGGAGCGGTTCCCTTGCCGTTCTTGAGCGCCTGGAGCAGAAAATAAGTGAAGTATCCGTGGCGAAGCTCGTCGCTCTCCAGCGACTCCTCATCCACCTGGCTGGCGGCCATCACAATCCGCCCCGTGCCCTGGCTCATGCGCGCCAGCATCCGGTCGGAAGGCCCCGTATTGGCCAGTCCGGCGCTCATCCGGGGCGACTCGTTCTTCATCGAGCCGCCGCTGTAACAGGTATCCAGGATCACCGCCGTGCGCAGCGCCTTCATGCGCGTGGCGACGGCGTTGGAAAGCTCGACCATGGGATAGGCCGTGGCATACAGGGCGTCCTCGTCGAAGCTGCCGGCGGTGTAAACCTCGGTATCGTAGGTGACCAGATAATTCGCGCCGGCGGCGGAATCCACGGTTCGCGGCGTGCCGTGCGTCGCCACGTAGATCAGTACCAGATCGTTGGGCTGCGCATGGCGCGCGATCCAGTTCAATTCTTCCTTGATGTTCTTGGTTGTGGCCTGCTCGTCGGTGAGCAGGTGGACATTGGCGGCCGGAAACCGCCCGATGGCCGGATCCTTGAGTTGCGCAGCAAAGGCGTTCGCGTCCGCGGTTGTGTAGTTCAAGCGGGGAATGTTGCGATCGGTGAAGCGGCCGATGCCCACCACCAGCGCCCATTTTCTCTGCACCGGTCCGGGCGGCGCCGCAGGAGCGGGCGACGCGCCGGTCTCTTCCGGTTCGGCGGCGAGGCCGCGGCGGGCGGGCGTGGCTAGCACCAGGGGATTCAAGCCCTGCGCGAGCGCTTCAGAGCCGGTGAAGCGCGCCTTGTCCAGAGCATATTTGGCTAGGGCGTCGTGGCCGAGCCGCTGCTCCACGAGGCTGCGGTAATACCAAGCATCGCCGAGTTCGCCGCATTCCGAGATCGCATGCTTGAGCAGTTGCAGCGCATCTTCAAATGCGCCATTGTCGCTTTGCGGCGTGATTCGCTCCAGCGCCTGAACCACAAGGTCTTTGCCCGCGCCGCAGCGTTCTCCCTGCGCCCACGCCGGCGCAGAGCAGGCTGCCGAGGCGGCCAGCAGCGCCACCGAAACGCATCCGCTACGCAGCCAGTCGCTCATTTTGCCGTCGCGGGCGTTGCCGCAGCGGGCTTTGCAGCAGCCGGTTTGCGCGCCGCCCGCGCCTTCATCGCCGCCAGCACCGGGGCGCTGACGCCGTTGCCGGACAAATCCTGCTGGCCCGCGGCGGTCAGGTCGAAGTTCACCGCCTTGGCCGCGCGTATGGTCTGCGCCACGGTGTCATCGTCCACACCGGAGTTCACCATGGCAATGACCTGGGCATTGGTGAGCGCCTTTGCGGGGGTTGCCATCTTGGCCACCGGCGGCGGCGGGGCGGGCGGATTCTCGCTTGCCGCCGCCTTTGCGGCAGCCGCCTCGGCCTTTTGATTTTCCCGATCTTCAAGCTTTTTGTAATGCGCGATTGCCGTCTCTATGCGCCTCTGCGGCTCACGGAAGTACTTCTCTCCCGGTCTTGCATCGATGGCTTTGCCGTAGTTGATGGCTGCCTCGTCCAGGAACTTCATGGCGGACTTCGCATCCTCGGCCTTGTACGCCAGCGCCTCATAAGCCACGCCGATGTTATAGAGCCGGTAGGCATCGTCCGCCTGCTTGGGAAGCGGCCGCGCGGTCTCAAAGGTCTCCAGGGCGCGTTGCCAGAGTCCGGCTTCCGCCAACTTGTCGCCCTCGTCCAGCGCCCCCTTTTGCCGCGCCAGATAGACCTCCACGATTTCGCTGGTGTTGACGATGTGCTCGGCGATCCGGCGCACGGCCTCGTCCAGCAGATGGGAGCGCAACTCGGAATCGGTGGGAGGATTGAAGTCCTCGCCGCTCTTTCCGCCCACAACCCGCTTCCAGGCGCTGGTCACCGATCCCTTCACGCCTTGCGAGGTCGCGTTCCCCGAGCTGTCGAACTCCTGGTCGTAATTCACGGTCACATTGTCGGAACCCAGCATCTCCCCGCCCGCGCTCCGGGCCTGGAAGGAGACGCTGAGGGCTCCTGTGACGCGCGTATAAGTCTGGCTGTTCTGCGCGCCGCCGTTCGCGCCGTAAGACTGTCTTGCGGTTACCGTTGGCTTCGGATGGGAGTAGTTGGTGATCTGGCATGTGACCACGGCGGATGGATTTCTGTCCTCCGCCGTCAGACGAGGATCGTTCTTCAGCAGTTCGGTCTCCAGCAGTGCCTGTAGATCGTTCGCCAGGTCGCTCTGGTCGTCGTGCCCGGTCACCTTCACCTTGATCGTAGTGCCAGGGAGGCTCACAAGGGCCGGGAGCTTGCGCTCAAGCGTCACTCTTTCCTTCGCTGTTCCGAACCCCTGCCCGCCGGCCGTCGCGGCCGCCAGAATCGCGATGCTTAGGCACGCCATCGCCAGCCCATTCCTTGCCCGATCCATCCCGCCCCCCTAGCCGTAGCCCGGTTATCCCCAGCTTAATCCGCCGCGGGGATTCCTGCGGCATGTATTCAATGAAGATAATTCACAGTGGGCTATTTCTTCTCGCTGCTCTTGCCGCTGCTCTTGGAGCTGCTCTTCTTTGCAGCCGCGGCTGCTTCTGAGCCGGGAGAGCCGGGTCCGGCCGCCGCGGGCTTGCCCATGGACGAGGCATCGAGCGGCTGGACGCTGACGCGCATGGAAGCGTAGGTCACGCCGGGAACCGCGGTCTGCGCGCGAGCCTGCAAGGGCAGATTGGGGTCGGCGTCCTTGCGCACCAGGTAGCCCTGAATCAGATCGAGATTCGGCAACTCCTTGGCCAGTTCGTCGGTATGCACCTGGGGAAGCATCAAATAGTCGCCGGAGAGGAGGCCGATATAGTGGTCTTCCCGATCTGGATCGGAATGTGCCTGCTGCGTGGCCACAGCGGTGGTCAGATTGCCGGCCATAAGGAACCGGGTGCGGTCCTCCCAGTAACTCAGCACCTCGCTGAAAGCGCTGAGCGCGGGCACGCTGATTGCCGGCAGGGCGACCAAGGGAACCGCAATCTTGGCGCCCGCCATGATGACATTGAGGGCCTTGACAAACCCCGAGGTCGAAGGGGCTCTGGAGACGTTGACCGCCAGCTTCCCGGTTCCCTGAGTGAGCAGTATCTTGCTCGTGCCCTGGGTCGCCTGAGGGGTCTTGAAGCCTAGCTGGTCGAGCGAAACCTTGCCCGCCTTGTCGGGCGTCAGCGATGCGATCGCGGTCCACGCCAGCGGAGCGATGATGTTCATGTAGGGGTGTATCTGGGTGGTGTCAACGCGAAGCTGCGAGGCATGAACATTGGTTTCGCCGCTGCCGGGCCTGAACTGCGAAAGAGCGATGCTGACGGCCACGTCGCCGTCGTGGTCCAGCAACTCTTCTTTGTCGATGTCGGTGGCATAGCGGAGCCTCTTTGTGTCGGTCCTGTAGTGCAAATACTGGGTTTCCGCGCCAGGATCGGGAAGCTGGTCCTTGGGCCCGCGCGAGGCCGATTTCTGGCCATAGTTGCGGCTATACGGATTGACGGAGTCATAAAATCCGTTCCAGAAATCGTAGGAGTCGTGCGGGGTGTCCTCAGTGGGTGGCTTCGGAGCGGAGGCTTGTCCAGCCGCGAGCTCGGGCAGCAGCGCCGCGAGCAGGCCGAAAACGGAGGCATCGGTTACGAAACGGCGGCGGGATACGGACATGATCTTTCTCCTCAGGGGAAACTGGATTGCGGTTAGAGGGTTGGTTGACCTTGGCGGCGATTCATGGGACTCACTTGGCCGCCTCTTTGGGAATACTGCGAATTGTAATTAGCCCGATGCCCCAGTTGGTAGGAATTTCGCCGGGAAATCCGCGAGTTCCGGCGCTGGTTTCATTCAGCAGCCTTTGCAGGGGCGATTCCATGCCCCGCGACCCACGCTGGGCAACCCCCTCAAAGTTGAGCACGTAGGGGTCGGGCAGCGGCTGCGCGGTGCTGAGCAGGATGAGCGTGTCTACCCCGTAAGGCGGTCCGATGCGCAGGGTGCGCGCGCCGGGCAGGACGAATTGGCGGCCGGTGTCTGCGGCGCTGGGGAACTGGTTCTCGGCATAGTTGCCCGGATAGAGAACTGAACCTCTGCCGTGGCAATCGATGTCGAGAACGTAGACCCAGCGCTTGTCGACGACCCGGTCGGTGGACTGCAAGGCCATCTTGAGCAAGTCGCCCTGGTGAGCGGGCTCATCGGCGGTGAGCGGCGTCTCGCCGGATGCGGGAACCAGGGCCAGGGAGTAGTAGCCGGCCGTGGATGCGTCGGCGGGGCTGTCGGCCAGTTCGAGCCAGCCATGCACTTTGGCCAGCAGCGATGCGAACTTGTTGAGCGCCGCGCCGCCCCGGTCGAGGGCGCTCAAGTCGATGATCGGCACCCAGTCGCTGCGCACCGGATACTGAGAGGTCGCGGAGCAGCCGGGGCTGTGGAGGGTGCTGACGGATGCGGGCGGGCCGGCCGCAAGCTCGCTCTTGTGGAACCAGGCGTAGGCCGGTCCATCGGCGGTGAGCACGCCCGCCAGGGCGTAGTGGGCGTTGGCCAGATCGGATGCGGCCTGGACGGCGCTGTTGCGGTCGTCCGGCGCTAGCTTGGCGGCCAACTCCAGCGAGGGCGGCAGGTTGACCCACAGCTTGGCGCCGGCGGGAAGATGCTGCTTCAGCGTCTGCGCGGTGAGAGGCGCCCCGAGGCTGATGGCGGAAGCTGCGCCCGCTTGTTGCAGCGTCCAGTTTGTGCCGTCCCAGCAGAGGATGTGGGTCCACGGCTCCTCGGCTGGATCGGAGACCAGGGCGGCTCCGGCGGCTATGACCTGGGAAGCGGCGGCTTGGATTGCCTCCTGAGAAAGATTCGCAGGCCAATGCCAGACGCGCAGGGGCGCAGACTCCGCCGGACTCCATTTGGTTAGCTCGAAGACTTCGCCGGGAGCGACCTTGGCTCCCGCCGGACTGACGACCGCGGCCGAGGAGCGGGCGATACCCTCCAAGCTGGTGATCCGCAGGGTGACGGTCCGGCCCTTGCTGTCTGGAATCATGGAGGTGAATTCGCTGCCCACACCGATGCCGGAGACGCTGCCGATGTCCAGCCAGACGCTGACGTCTTCATCGGTCTGGAGCGCGGCGGTGCGAACCTTGCCGGAGTCCGCCGCCGCGCCGCCGAAGAGCGGCTGCTGGCGACGCGCCGCGGTGGCGTCCAGATCGGGCTCTTGATCGGGGACGCTGCCGCCTTCGAGCACGGCCTTCACGCGCTGGTAGAGAAGGGAGGCCGGCGTGTCGGCGGGCAGAGCCTGGAGGGCCTCAACCAGGGCGGCGGTGAAGGCTCCGTGCGGCTCGGTCGCAGTGGCGGAGAGAGGCATCTCCTTGGCCGTCTGATCCTGCTGCGCGGCCGACAGCACCAGCGCCGGATTGTCGGTCCGCTCGGCGGGCGCGGGGCGCGGCTGCCCGTTGGCAAGCTGGTCGGGAGCCTCGGCGATGTCGCGCGGGTCGAAGGCCAGACTGCGCTCATGGTACTTGGGACCGATGCCGCGGCTGATGCCGCCGCTGTGGCAACTGTCGAAGATCGCTGTGAGATGAATCCCCTTGTCCAGCGCGGCATTGAAGATGCGGGTTATCTCGCGGTCGCGAACGTCGAAGCCGCCCTTGTAGGCGTCGGCGGGCACCAGCGTGCTGTCCGCGTGGACGTAGCTGCCGTTTACCAGCACGGTGAGTTTGCTGCCCTTGCTGTTGACGCGCAGGGAGCCGTGACTGGCGTCGTAGAAGACCACCGTGTCGCCCCGCTGCGGCAGATCGACGAGATACTTTTGCAGGGCGGCAAGAATGCCGTCGCGCGAGGTCTGGCCGGCAGGCAGAACGACCACTCCAGGCCGCGGATGCGGCGCGCCCGGATTGGTGAGCAGCACCACATTGTCTGCCGGGAAACCGAACTTGGGGCTGGTGAGCAGGTCGGCCATGGCCTGCGCATCGTTCACGGCCCCGTCCAGATTCTCGAAGGCGCCCAGCTCACAGCGGCCATACGTGCAGCCGGCGGGATGCTGGGCCTGCGTTCCGGCGGGCTGGTATGTATCGATGCCGATCAGTAGCGCGCGCCTGGTTTGCGCGGCGGTCTCAGTCCCAGAGAGAACGGACAACAAAACGAAAAGAGCGGCCAAGCAGACTTTCATACTTGCTCCGAAAGGGGAATCACCATGGAGTATAGCTCTTCCCTAGAATGCAACAAGAATGCGCCTTCCGCCAAAGTAATGCGGAGTTCTCAACTTCGGCATCCTGCCGGACGGCTGCAGTTCGCCGGCCACAACCCGCGCGCCGCCTCGAGCCGCCTGCGGTTTTGACGCGGTTTGCCGGACTCCGGATTACAGCCTTTCTCAAGCACTTATGTAAATTCATCCGCTTGGAGAAAGTTGCGGTAACTTTGCGGTGCAACGCCGATCGATGAACAGCAAGAAGAAAATATCAAGACCACCGGCGTCCGGGATTGCGGTTCCCAAGGAACCGTGAAAGTTATTCAAGCAGGGCAAGATCGGTGGGTAGGTCGATATCGACTTCACCGCCGGGGAAGGGGAGCAAAGTCGGCGGGCAAGGCGACTGCGTCAGCAGGGCGCGCGCGCCATGGTCGCCGCGGAGCGCAAGCAGATCGGCAAAGACCGCGCGGGGAAAGACGGCGGGAACGCCGCCGACGCCCGCGTAACCCGAGGCAGCGATGACGGACGAACCTTGCGCGGAAAAGGCCTCAAGCAAGGCGCGGAGGTGTTCGGTAGTGAGCCGGGGCTGGTCGCAGCCCAGAATCAGCGTGCCGGAGGCTTGCGGCTCGCACTCCTCCAGAGCGAGCAGCCCGGCGTGGATGGAGGTCGCGATGCCT
>Ga0187887_10000585_pt1 | contig 35440 bp, 21 predicted proteins | sample June2016WEW_7_10_FD_132977 | JGI IMG/M metagenome (GOLD analysis project Ga0187887, IMG submission 132977) | Peatland microbial communities from SPRUCE experiment site at the Marcell Experimental Forest, Minnesota, USA - June2016WEW_7_10 | ecosystem: Environmental > Terrestrial > Soil >... | reverse complement strand
CTCAAGGCCGATGAATACTATGGCGCCAAGCAGCTGTGGGGCACTGAGATCGACTTCGGCTTCTCAAAAACGCAGGAGGAGTCCTTCGCCCGCTGGGGCCACGACCGCGTGCTTTACGACGCCGTCCTTGCGGTCCGCCGCGAGCGCCCCCAGGTCATTGTCTCCACCTTTGTCGGCGGCATCACGGACGGACATGGGCACCACCAGGTCTCCGGCGAGATTGCGCAGGAGGTTTTCAAAGCCGCCGCCGACCCCAACGTCTTCCCCGAACAACTCAAAGAAGGCCTGCAGCCCTGGCAGCCTCTGGCCGTCTACTCCATGGTTCCCTTCGCTCCCGTTACTGAAAAAGGAATGTTCGACTACGCCACCGGCAAATGGGCGCCGGCGAAGTTCAAAAACTACGTCACCGGCGAGTGGATCACCGGAGTTCCTTCGACCGACGCAACCATCCAGGTGGGAACACGCGACCCCGACCTGGGCCGCAGCTATGTGCAGATAGCGCGCGAAGGCTGGGGCCAGCAGAAGTCGCAGAACGGCGGCGCGAACCCAACGCTCAGCGGCCCGGCTGCGACAAACTATCATCTCTGGGCGGCAGCGCCAGAGGCAGTGGCGAAGCCGGGAGCTAACACAGCAAACGATGACCTCTTTCACAACAGTAAGGTCATGATCGATACATCCGTCTCCGGCCTCGTCCGCCTTCTTGGCCCGAATCCGCCGCATCAGTTACGCAAGGATATTCATAAGCTCGACCTCGAACTCGCCCAGTTTGAATCGCAGCGCCGTGGCCAATCCGACGCAGCCTTGGCTCATAAACTTGCACCCCTCTACCACCAAACACTCATCCTCTCCTCCAAAATCGCGTCCAGCGATCTTAGCCCACAGGCCAAGGCCAACCTGCTCTTTGAGCTCCGCATCAAAATGGAGCAGTTCGACTCCGCACTCAAAGATCTCCTGGGCCTTGACCTTGTCGCGTTCACCACCAAATCCACCAATGCCCAGGACAATGGCGGCCCCAGAGGCAGCGGCCCCGATGAAACACCGCGAAGCGTCACTCCGGGTGAGGAATTCATCGTTCGCATCCATGTCTCTCATGCGTCCCCTGAAGCGCATTTTGCAGGCTCATGGCTGGTGAGTACCACAGGCGCACCCTGGCAGCTTGGCGAGGCCGCCAGCAAATACGAAACGGCCACTACCTCGGACGCCATCTTCCGTCCCCATGTTCCCGTCGACGCCCAGCCAACCGAGCCATACTTCACCCGCTCCTCCATCGAGCAGCCCTACTACGACCTCACCCACCCCGAATACCGCCTTCGCTCCTTCGCCCCCTGGCCGCTGACAGCATGGGCGGACTTCATCTTCGACGATGGCCTTCCCATCCGCATCGGCCAGGTGGTGCAGACCATGCAACGCGTCCCCGGCCCCGGCGGCATCTATGAGCCGTTAGTCGTAACACCCGCCATCGGCGTCCGCATTGATCCCGAAGCCCGCATTCTCCCTCTCGACGGCTCCGCTCTCCCCGTCCGCGTAACAGTCCACGCTCAATCCGCCGCCGAGGGCACGGTCTCCCTCAATCTCCCCGCCAACTGGACCTCCAATCCCGCCGAAGCCCACTTCCAACTAGACAGCGCCGGCGACACCGAGCCCATTCTCTTCTCCGTAACCCCGGCCGATCACCCCAGCGACAAAAATCCGTCGCAGGGGACCCCGATAGCCACACAATCCGGCGCATACACCATCCAGGCCGTAGCCCAATCCGCCGGCCACACCTACCAATCCGGCTGGCAAAGCATCGGCTACCCTGGCCTGCGCCCCTACAATCTCTACAAATCCGCCCAATTCCAAACCCGCAAAATCGACGTAAAACTAGCTCCCGGCCTCCGCGTAGCCTACGTTATGGGAACCGGTGACCTTGTCCCCAATGCCATTGAAGCCCTGGGCGCCACGCCGCATCTGCTCACCACCGCCGAGCTAGCCTCTGCCGACCTCTCCGCATGGAACGTGATCGTCATCGGCATCCGCGCCTACTCCACGCGTCCCGAATTATCCGCCGCCCAATCCCGTCTCAACGAATTTGTCCGCCGCGGCGGCACTCTCATCGTCCAGTACCAAAGCGGCAGCTTCCCCGCCCCACTCCCGCTCTCCATGAGCCGCTCTGCGGAGCGCGTCGTCGACGAGCATGCCCCCGTCAAGCTCCTCCAACCCGCCAATCCCCTGCTCACCTCACCAAACGCCATCACCACCGCCGACTTTGACGGCTGGGTCGAGGAGCGCGGCCACTCCTTCCTCGATACCTGGGATCCTGCCTACACCGCTCTCACTGAGACCGCCGATCCCGGCCAGGATCCCCAACGCGGCGGCCTGCTCGTCGCCCATCCCGGTAAAGGAACATATATCTATGTCGCATTCGCGTTGTATCGCCAGTTCCCAGAGTTAGTCCCCGGAGCCTATCGATTAATGGCCAATTTGCTAAGCGCTGGCAGAAACAACTAAGTAACTCGACTAACTTCCCCTCAGAAGCCGCTGCCATCCACACACCGCAATCACATCCGCACTAATATCTTTATTAAAGGAATGTTAATTCGCCTTATTCCATAAGCAATAACTCAAGATAGCTCTTGTTAAAAATACGTGAATTAGTCATATATTCATCAAACTCTGCCAACCTCAAAGACGGAACCAGCCAGCGAAAGCTCCGCCTCTGCGTACTTTTCCCTGGCTCTGGTTGTTCCTCCCGCAGCACCGATAGCGTTACAACTTGGCTTTATGCTCAGGAGTTTCGGATTGCGGGAGTTCAATGCATACGCCTGCGTAAGCGGGTGAGACCACAATCTAATCAGATTCGAGAGGAAGAGAGAGGCCCATGAAATTCAAATTAGCAACTGCAGCCGCGGCAATTCTGGCAGTCTGCCTGTTTGCCTCGTACGCGAGCGCCGGCCAGGATAAACCGGTAATCAAGAAGCACACCGCAACCGCAAAAGAGAAAAAGCCAAAGCCACCCACAGTGGAAGAGCAGATTCAGGGACTGCGTCAGGAATTCCAGGGGCAGATCGACGAGCTCAAAACCGATTTGGCCACCAAGGACGCCGAATTGAAGCAGGCCAAGCAGGCCGCTGCCGATGCACAGGCCGCCGCGGACCGGGCAAATGCCGCCGCCTCTGCTTCCAACCAGGCCATCGGTGACAACGCAGCCGCCGTCACCACGCTGCAGTCTACCGTTACTGACCTCAAGGGCAATCAGGCTTCGCTGGCCGCCACCGTCTCCGACGAAACCGCGAAGGTCAAGAAGGAATTCTTGAGCCCCAACGTCCTCCACTACAAAGGCGTCGGCATCACGCCCGGAGGCTACGCGGCAGCTGAAACTGTGTGGCGCTCCCATGCCACCGGCGGCGACATTCCTACCGCCTTCAGCTCCATTCCTTATGAAGGCGCAGACGCCTATTCGCTCAGTGAGTTCTACGGCAGCGCCCGTCAGTCCCGTGTCTCCATGATGGTTCAGGGCAAGCCCAACTGGGGCACACTGCGCGGCTACTATGAGGCTGACTGGCTGGGCACCGGCATCACCTCCAACAACAACCAGTCCAACAGCTACGTCCTTCGTCAGCGCGTACTCTGGGCGCAGGCTGAGACCAACAGCGGATGGGCCTTCACCGGCGGCCAACTGTGGTCTCTGGCTACTGAAGATAAAGTCGGCATCTCCAACCTCTCCGGCGACGTCCTTACTCCGCAGACCATAGACCCGAACTACGTCGCGGGCTTCGTCTGGACCCGCCAATACGGCATGCGCGTCACCAAGACCTTCAAACACGCTGCCTTCGGCCTCGCGGCTGAGAACCCGCAGCTCCTTTACACCGCCTCGCTTGCAGGCAACACTCCCTACGCGGTCGTAGGCAGCGCAGGCGCCAACGGCGGCAACTACAACGCCGCCATCAGCGCCAGCTCCACCACCACCTACATCCAGAACTACACCAACCAGTGCGTACAGTGGTCCAGTTCCACAACTTGCGCTCTTGGTACGCCGAGCGCCCCCGTTCCCGTCTACGCCACCATCGTGGCCAACGCCAACGTTGCCAACATCTCCTTCAACCAGGCTCCTGACATCATCTTCAAGGCCGCCTTCGATCCAGGCTGGGGACACTATGAAGTATTCGGCATCGCCGGCTTTGCCCACGAGACCGTTTATCCCAACACCACCACCAACAGCGTCAAATACGGTGGCATCAAGGATATCGCTGGCTTTAACGGGGGAGCGGCAAACACCAATGTATGGGCGTCGTCCTCGTCGAGCGGTTTCCATAACAACAGCATCGTAGTCGGCGGCTTTGGCGGCAGCTTGCGCGTCCCGGTCATCGCCCACAAGCTCGACTTCGGCGCCAAGGGGCTCTATGGTCCCGGCGTGGGCCGCTACGGCGACTCCACCCTGCCCGACATCACGGCGGATGCCTCCGGCAACTTCGCCCCCATCCACAACCTCAGCGGCCTGTTCACCCTCGAGGCCACGCCCACGTCCCGCCTGACCCTCTACCTCAACTACGGTGGAGACTACGCCGGCCGCGTGGACTTTTCTCAGCAAGTGGGCGTCAACGGATTGCCCTCCACACTGGGCTCGCCCGCCGCGGAATATTGCCCGCTCTCCGCAACTGAAACCGGTGTTTTCTCCTGCACCAAGACGCCCACGGCGGCTGACATTGCAGCCGGCGGCGCATGGGGCGCTCACTGGAGCACACCGACCGCCGGAAGCGTCCCCGTGGGCTACGGTTCGCGGATGGCCGTCAACTCCAGTTGCGACACTCCCGCTGCTCCCGGTTACAACTCCGGCAGTTCCAACGGCTACATCCCTGGCAGCCCCAGCAGCAGCACCTGCACCGGCCAAACTCGCGACGTGCAGGAAATCACCGGCGGATACTGGTATGACATCTACAAGGGCGACCATGGCCGCCTGCGCCAGAGCATCCAGTACGGCTACGCAGTCCGCGAGGGCTGGTCGGGCGCGGGCTCTCCCGCTCTCGGCGCCAAGGGCACTGAGAACATGTTCTGGACCTCCTTCCGTTACTACCTCCCATAACCCCAGCGAACCTCACGGGTTCCGAAACCGCAGAAAGGGCAGCCCTCACAGGCTGCCCTTTCTATTTATTTCTTTGAGAATGCTTTCACCCCAAGTAACTCATTTTGCAATGTGCTAAATGTGCAAGATGCGCGGGGAGTAGCGCAAAACCAGCGCAGATTCCGAGCATCGGGACGGCGAAACTTCCCAATTGGCGGCAACTCAGGCATGACTGACGATGCATCTTTGAAGAGATAGAATTGCGGTTATGTCCTCACGCAAAGTCCGAGAGCCAGGCGGCGGCGCTCACACCGCGAGCATAGGGTTCAAATTGACGTTTCTTGGGCTATTGCTTCTTGCGTACCTACCAAAGTTGCAAACCCAAACCGTCGCGGTCACGGTCGACGATCTGCCATATGCGCCTGGCAGTTCAAACCCTCCTGGCCCGGACGACTCGAAGACTGCCGAACTTATAAACAAGAGGCTTCTGTACGCGTTTTCACAAGCGCACATTCCGGTCACGGGGTTCGTAGTTGAACAGGTTGCAGAGCAAATTGGAATGGGCACAGGAAGAAGAATACTCAAGCGGTGGACAAGACCGGGATTTGATCTTGGCAACCATACGCACTCGCATGCCGATTTTGACACTTTTTCGGTGGATGATTTCGAGCGGGAGATCGAGCGCGGCGAGAGCACAATCGGACCGCTATTACAAAGCGTCTCCCGCAAACCACAGTATTTCCGATTTCCCCATAACCACACAGGCGGCACGAAAGAGAAGCACGACGCTATTGCTGCGTTCCTCGTTGCTCGCGGATATCGACTCGCCCCTTGCACCATCGACACCTCTGATTACGAGTTCGACCCAGCCTACGTTCTCGCCTTGAAACGTCATGACAAGGAAACAGCCGCAAAGCTGCGCGCCGATTATCTCTCATATACTGCAGCGGAAATTGACTGGTACAGCAAACTCGACGAGCAAGTCTTTGGCTATGAAGTCCCGCATGTCATGCTCTTGCATGACAACCAGCTCAATGCGGATACAATTTCGGACATTATCGCGCTCTTCAAGCAACGTGGCTATCGTTTTGTCACACTAACGGAAGCTCTGCAAGACCCCGCGTACGCTACCCCGGAGACCTACATTACGAAGTTTGGCCCCATGTGGGGGTACCGCTGGGCAAAGGAGCTTAGCGTAAAGGTGAACGGGAGCGGCGAGCCAGATCCTCCAGCCTGGGTTGACCAGTACGTGAAAGAAGCTCATTCGAGGACGAACTGATTCGTCATTGAATTCGGAGGACGGCTGGCAAGTAGAGAACGCTCGGGATTTGCAACATACTGTTCAGTCGTGCCGTAATTGCAGCAACATGAACGTGGGCTTCAGCCCCTGCGGTCGATACGGAGGGAGCCGGGGTCCCCAGCGACGGGTCTTGGTCGCTGGGGTGGAAGGCGGGGGTTTCAACCCCCGCATTACGCAAGCAAAATCAATACGGGCTTTAGCCCCGGAGAAATCTCAACCGACCATTAGTTAAATTATTTCGAACAAACCTCAACGCGGCTTGCATAATTTATGCCCGCGTAAGCGCACAATAATCTCATAGCGCCTTCGACAACCCGGAGAAACAGGAAAAGCGCCCGTAAGTCCTTTGCCGTCTAGATTCTGCGAATAAGCCATCTCGAATCAGTACTTTGCAAAAAAGGGTAGGGGGGGGTGGGGGCAGATGGAATTTCAACATCCCGTCCCCCAAGTCCGAGTCGCGCGTATGCTACTTCTTTCCGTTGTCCTTGAAGTTCAACGCAAAGTAGTAGTACGGGTACGAGTGGCTGGTTGTCACATTCGCCAGGAACTCCCCTCCCCCGAAGAAGCCGACGCCGCCGCCCACGTTGAAGTGCCTATTCAGTTCATACCAGGAGTAGCCATCGATTTCCGCGCCCACATGGCGGCCGTGGTCGGCCTTGTTAGTCACGATCGCGCTGCCTGAAGTGTTGTAGATCGAGTCCAGTGCATCGGCCGCCCAAAAGTCCAGCCCCTGCACCGTGAAGGTAAGCCGCCGGTGGGGCTCGATCGTAGTTCCCACGCGCACCGCCTCAATATTCTGCCAGCCGAACAGGTCGGTGATTCCAAAGCGGTCGTGGGCCGTCGGATAGATCGTGTCGAAGGTGGTGTGCGATGCGTTCTGTTTGGGATTGCTGTTGCCCGTGGCGTAGTCATACTGGGTAAAGACGCGCGGCTTTGCCGCAACATTGAGGAACTGGTATGCCGCGCCTGCCTCCGCCGCCGAGGCTCGAATCGGCTGCGGTCCCACCGTTCCGGTTTCGAGGATCACCTCGCCCCCGTAATCGAACGCCGTGTGTGCCTGCCCCTTTAAGCGCACGCCAAAAGCCCTCTCATTTTCCTTGCCGGTCGTCTTGCCAACGGCCGGTTCCACCACCTCTGCCGGCTGCACGCGCCACAGGAAGAACGGCTCGATGTCCGAGTGCGGCACAAGAAAATCATCGATGCGCCCGTAAGCCCCATAGATGTTGTTGCCTTCCTGGTGCGGGCTCACCCCATAGGCCTGCGGCACCACAGCCGATGCGGCGAAGATGCCGAGGTGCTCGCGCTTCGCGTTCAGGTTCAGCACCGCCGCATCGTAGGAGCGGCCTTGGTTGCGCCACTCGGAGTCGGCGATGATGGTGTTGTTGTAGTTGATCATCTGCCGGCCCACACGCAAGCTGAACCAGTGCTGGTCGGGCGCGCCGACCTCAACGTAAGCCAGTTTCAGATCCCAGCGAACCGTGTTCGGCGGCCCGAGCGGCGGGTTTTGGAAGCCCGCACGGGCATCCTGCACCTGTGCCGTAACCCGCAGCCAACTGCGCGTGTGCACATCCACCTGGAACCGGAAGCGGTTCAACAGGTAGGAGTCATCAACCTTCGCTTTGAAACTCGAATTGTCGTACGCCTCATACCGCAACCGCTCCTCGGCTCGCAAATCGATCCAATGGGGCAACTTTGAGTCAACATAGGTCATCGGTGCAAAGTCGTGAAAGTCGTAGGGTGCCGGATTGCCGGTAGTGCGCCAGGCCGCGCCGTTCAGGAAGCTCAGAGGGTTCGACGCAGGCCCGGTGAGGTATGAACCCTTGTACCCGGACGTCGCATTTTGAATGGTGAGATCGTCCTGCGCGGCCAGGGGCAGGTCAGCCGCAATAGCGAACAGAACGAGCAAAGCAAAGATCGATAGCGGCAACCGGCGAAGTGAAGCGGACAGAACAGCAAAAAGAGCATTTTGCACTTTGGATTCTCCTTTGAATTTTGGAAGCTGGATGAGTTGGCATCAGGGCACGACTTGCGTAACTACCAGCCTTGCGAGAGACCCGCTTTGTGTCAGGGCACGACTTCAGTCGTGCCGCAAACAGCCCATAATTGACTGGGCTTTAGCCCCTGAGGGAAGGCTTCCTGATACTGAAATGTGTTTTGGACAACAAAATCGCATGCAAGCCGGCGGGCGCCAGCGAGGTCAGAGACAACAACAAGCGATTCTATCGGAGATAGTCTGCATCGTTTGAAACATTCCGTCTTTAAAAACTACCGGACATCAGGATTCTTGTCAACTCGAGTTACCCTGAAACCATCACTATCACCTCTCATTGCAACATTTGTCGCTCGCCGCCTATCGTCCCTCGTTCAAAGTCTCCAGCACCAGCCCAAGCGCAACTTTCCAGTCCGGCATCACCACTCCAAACGTCTCCTCCACACGCCGGCACAGCAACCGCGAGTTCGCTGGCCTCCTAGCCGGACGCGGAAACTCGCTGGTCGGAATCGGAACCAACTTCGGCATCGCGCTCCCGCTTTGCTCCCTCAAAAATTCCTTCGCAAATCCAAACCAGCTCGTCTCGCCAGCGCAGGTCAAGTTATAAATTCCACTCCGCCCCTGCAACCCGCCTCCCGCAGGCGCAAGCACCTGCGCCAAAATATCCGCGGTCGCCTGCGCAATGCACTCGCTCGTGGTCGGCGAACCAATCTGGTCGTCCACAATCCGCAGCTCCGACTTTTCCTTCGCCAGCCGCAGCATGGTCAGCAAAAAATTATTCCCGCGCGCCCCGTAAACCCAGCTCGTTCGCAAAATAACAAAGTCGCCGCCCACCGCCTGGATCGCTTCATCGCCTGCCAGCTTCGATCTGCCATAAACATTCAGCGGATTCGGCGCATCGGTTTCCAAATACGGCTCATGCTTAGTTCCATCGAAGACGTAATCGGTCGAATAGTGCACCAAAGCGCAGCCCAGCCTTTTTGCCTCCTCGGCAAGCACGCCCGGTGCCGTGCCGTTGATCGCCATCGCCAGATCTGTTTCGCTTTCCGCCTTATCAACCGCGGTATAGGCAGCCGCATTCACCATCACCGACGGCGCAATCGCCCGCACTGTCTCACGAATCGAATCGGCACTCGAGAAATCCACCCCCGGAAAATCAATCCCGATTACCTCGCCGATGCAGGCCAGTCGATGGCGCAACTCCCATCCCACCTGGCCCCCGCGTCCCAAAACCAATACCTTCAGATTCTTCATGCTCTTCCTTCGTCTTAAATTCTATCTTCACCACTCCCGCCAGCCATCACTATGGATATAACTTCGCCGGCACAATCTCCCATTCCCTGTCTCTCGAGGCGACAACGACACCCAACCAAACGAGTCAAAACACGAAGCAAGAAGAGGCATCTCTTCCCGGAATAGTCCTTTTCACATGCTGAGTTCTAAATCAGTATCCACATCACCGTTCTTCAAAAACCGTTAACCAAATTTTCACCCATCGCAGCGAAACTGTATGCAGCTAACCCGCAAAGGAGCTGCGTATGGTGGTCAGAACGCAAAGCAAAGGCCTAACAGTGACCGGTCTGCATGTCGGCATTCACAACGTCCGCCGCTATTTCCCCAAGCGCATCGACGTCATCGAGCTGCACCTCGATCATCTGCTGATTCAGTGCGGCCTGTCGCCTGATTTCTGGCGCGACCGGCCTGAGATTCACGACCCGCGGCTATGCGCTTGGCTTGAAGCAAAGAACTTCCGCGGAAATTCCAACCGAACCCCCCTCCCAATGGCAATGATCCCCACCGGAGAAAATTCCTTCCGCCTGCAAACCATCTCTATGACCGCGCACTCTAGGCGAAAGCAATCCGTTCAATCTCCCCAAACGGCGCTTCCTGAGCTATCCCTGATCTCCGCAGCCTGAGTGCCAACCAGCCAACCCGCTAACCCGCTAAATGAAAATAGCGACCAACATCGCCCACAATCATGAACCCAGCCTCTCATTGGCAGGTCATTCCCTATTCCATATTCCCTATTCCATATTCCCTAGTCCCTTGGTCCCTGCCCCCTGTTATTCTCAAATTGCCATGACCCTAAACCAGCTTCAAAAAACGATAGAGCGGCACTTTGCCGCAGGGCCCTCCGCCATCGGCGACAAATCAGCCATGACGGCCTTTTTTTCCCTGCGCACCGCTCTCGAAACCGGTGAAGTGCGCGCCGCTTCGCCGGACCCGGCCTCGCCAACCGGTTGGCGCGTCAACGCCTGGGTCAAGCAGGGCATCCTGCTCGGTTTTCGTCTCGGTGTCCTTGAAGAACTGCCTTCTGGCGGCCTCTCCTTCGTCGACAAGAGCACCTACCCGGTCCGCCAATTCTCCTCCAGCGGCGGCATACGGGTGGTTCCAGGAGGCTCCTCCGTCCGCGCCGGCGCCTATCTTGCTCGAGGCGTGGTCTGCATGCCGCCCATGTACGTCAACGCCGGAGCATGGGTAGACGAGGGCACAATGATCGATTCCCATGCCCTGGTCGGTTCTTGCGCACAAATCGGAAAGCGCGTCCACCTGAGCGCCGCAGCGCAGATCGGCGGCGTCCTCGAGCCCATCAACGCCAGCCCCGTGGTTATCGAAGACGACGTACTCGTCGGCGGTAACTCCGGCGTCTACGAGGGCACCATCGTCCGCAAGGGCGCGGTCCTGGCCACCGGAACCATCCTCACACGCGGCACTCCACTCTTCGACCTTGTCAGCGGTCAAATTCTCCGCGCCACCGCCGACCTGCCCCTCATCGTCCCTGAGAACGCCGTAGTAGTCCCAGGCTCCCGCGCCGTCACCAAAGGCAAAGGCCACGCAAACGCAGCCGAGTGGAACCTCTCGCTCTACGCACCCGTAATCGTCAAATACCGTGACGACAAAACCGACCTCAGCACCACCCTCGAAGACCTGCTTCGCTAAAAAGCCAGCCGAGTTTCCGTCGAGTTAGCCGCCTTCACAATCAACGTTCCCTTCGCCCGGCCTCCAACTTTCGAATTCCGCCACTCCAATTCCAGATCCCTGCTCTCGTGCGGCATCAACTCGAAGTCGTTATCGTTCAGCTCGCTCAAGTAGGGTTGCGGATCGTCTCCCGCCCACTCCACTCTCAAGTGAACCAGGTGTGCATACCCTGCCCGATTCTCCAAGCGAACTCTGCAGCGCGCAACTTCCCCCTCAACCGCAACCGGAACCGCTTCCGTGACTGCAATCTCCGTCTCCGGCAGTTCCTTGAGCGTCTGGAAAAGCGGCTTTTCATGTGCTCGGAGCAGATTTGCCGTACGCCCGTGCCCCCCAGGCATCACAGCCGCCAGCATATCCGCGAATAAAACAAAATAGGCCCGCTCCCGCGGCTCGGCAATCAAATACTCATCAACAGGCAGCGCGGAATAATCGTCCGTCACCGGAGTAAATCCGGTAAACGCAACCGTCTTGCCCGCTCCATACATACCCGTCACCAGCAGCGGTTCTCCCACAATGGAGAGTTCCGTATGCGACCCCGGCCGTGCAGTCACCCGGTTAAACCCAACGAGCCCATAACGTCGCAGCAGTTCCAAACCCTCCTGCGAAACCCCGCCGGCATCGCTCCCCGTGGCAATCTCATGAATCGCGTTCTCCGTCTGCAGCCCATCGTCCATGCCGTGTGCTCCATACTCAAGGTCAGCGCGCCCTGAAATCTCCACCGGCAAAACCGCATCCAGCGCGGTAGCTTCAACCAGAGCAGCGCGTCCCAGCCCTCCATGAAAGCTGCTCTCGCCGCCCGTATGAATAAACCCCGTACCCGCTTTCACCGCCTCGCCCAGTGCCTTTGCAGTTTCAGCAGGCAGCACCTTAGCCAACGTCTGAAAACTCCCCAACCAGATCGCGTCATACTTCGCCCGCAGCGCCGCTCCGTCCACAAGAACGCGCCCCATCGCGGCCAGAGAGTTCTCGTCGTACACATCCACGTCCACCCCCATCCCGCGCAACATCGCGCCAATCGGCCCGGCAAACTTTTGCTGCGCAATCAGCAGCACGCGATGCTCGCCTGAAAACGCCGCCGGCACAACCTTGATAAACGAAGTCTCCTCCGCCGCCTGCTCCGCGCCGCCGTCCATCGTCGCCCGCAAAACATAAACTCCTGACGTCTGCGGCAAAGTCGAAGCAAACTCCCCGGCCACACCTTTCCCGTCCGCGCCAATCACAACCGGAAAATCAGCCACCGCCATTTTTTCGCCGCTCAGAGAAAGCAACTCCGCATGCACCGTCCCATGAATCTCCCGGTCCAGATCGTTGATCACCCACACAGGCGCCGACCACCGGCTCCCCGCCGTCTGCGATTCCAGCGCATCCTTGTATTCAAAGCTCAACGCCACCGGCGCCTGCGCCCGCTTCATATACCAGTAAGCCGTCTTGGGAACGCGGTCGTAGTCCACAATGCCGAAGCGGAATCCCGGATTCAGCTCCAAAAAATCCCACGAGCGAATGCCGTTGATCGGATCGTACTTCTTGCGCCGAAAAGCCTCCGCCGCATACCGCAACAAAAATCCCTGATAGACCTGCGTATCGCTAACCAGCTCCGCCACCGATTTCGGATCGCGATCCACAAAATGCTCCGTGCGATAAAGCATGCTATAAAGCCCTGAACTCTCGTAGCTGGTCAGGTAAGCATAGGCCTCCGTGTCGATAGGCAAATTGAACCACCGCGGCAAACTCGCCTTCTCATCCCACTGTTGCGCAGCCGTCAGATATTTGCCCAGATTTTCATACGAAGACATCGAGATGCCACCGTACTCGGAAACAAACCCCGTCTTTGCATCGAACATCTCCTGGTAATCCCCCGTCTGCCCGGTCATTCCCGCCGCCGCATACCAGAAGTGCTGCTCTCCCAAATCGCACAAGCTGGGGTGAAAGATGCTGCCCGGCGCAAGCTCGCTGACAATCCCATTCATTTCCGCCATGAATGCGTCGTAACCCTGCTGGTCAACCCCGTTGCTCCACCCGCCCGCCTTTTCATGCGCCTCTGCCAGCGGAGCCCACTCCACCACGGAAGGATGATTGCGCAGCGCCGTCACAATCTCTCTCACCTGCGATCCCGCCTGCTTCAAAAACGGCTCCCGCATCGGGTTGCCCTCATTCATCAACTGCTGTGGCCCATACTGCGGAAACGGAAGTTCCACCACCACCATAATTCCCAGCCGGTCGCACAGCTCGTAAAACTCCGGCTTCTCCACCACCGTAAAATTCACAAGCAGATTAAAGTTCCCATCGCGAAACAGCCGCAAATCCCGCTCATAACTCTCCGAAGTCGGCGTCGACCGGTAAAAATCCGCAATCGGAAACCACGAAGCCTTCACAAACATCTTTCGCCCATTCAGCCGGTACGCCATATCGGCATCGCGCGTAATCGTCCGAATCCCAAACACCACCGACCGCCGGTCACCCCAATCACCCTTCTCCGCGCCAGTTCCCGCCTCCAACGAATACAAATTCTGCGCGCCTTTATCCCAGCTCCACCACAGCCGCGCATCCGGCACGCGCACCTCCATCTCGGCAGTAGTCTCTCCCGGCGCAGCCTTCATCACAAGCGCAGGCAATTCCACCGCAGCTCCACTAAAATTCTCCGGTTTCAGGCTTATCGTCACCGTCCGTGGGCGCGTTTCCTTTCCCGCATTCTTCAGCATCACCCCCACCCGCAGCGTCGCACTCCCGTCCGCCGCGATCGATTCCGTCTCCACATGCAGATCGCCAATCACAACCACATTCTCCGTCCGCAGGTGCACGTTCCTCCAAATCCCCATCACAAAGGTCGCATTCCCCTGCGCCGGCAGTGCATCCCAGTGGATATCGATGTAGTAAGGCGCATTCTTCAACTTCATCCCATCCGGATCAGCCTCGCCACCCAGGTTCCCGTCCAGGTACTCGAGCAAACTGCCTCCCTCGGGCGCCACCGGATGCGTCACCAGAACCGCAATCACATTCTCCTCGCCATACCGCAGCACCCTAGTTACATCGAAAGAAAACGCGGTATAAGTCCCCGCGTGCGTCCCCAGCAGTTGCCCATTCAGCCACAGAGTCGTAAAGTAATCCGACCCATCAAAAACCAGCCGGCTCACTGCGCCCTCGGCCTTCGCTCCGGTTTTGAAGTGCTTCCGGTACCACCACTCCCTGCTGTTCACTTCAATCAGCTCTTTGCTCTCATTAAACGGCTCCTCGCCGGTATAACCCAACTGCAACTGCGTATCCCCCGGTACGGTCACTGTACGAAATCCACTATCATCAAATTTCTCCGACTCAGCCCCAGCCTTCACACCCTCCCCAAACTCAAACGACCCCATCCGCCAATCGCCGCCATCCAGCAGAACATCCACCGCTGCCGCGGGAGCACCTGCAGCATTCTTATCGCGCCCAACCTCCAGCCCATGAGCCGCCGCACCCGCGCCCATCCACAAAGCCGCCGCCAGCAAAATCTCCACTCCCCAATGCCGCATGATTCCTCCTCGCGTAACCACGCCCTCGACCGGACCCATCCACGCAACCATCACCATCGTGGCGTCCAGGAATAGGGGTAAGTTCAGCACTAGTCTCCTGTGTCGAACCTTTATACCACCGACCGCACAACGCCGAATCTGTCCTTGAACCCGCGAGCCTTCCACACTGACGCTCTCCCGCCGGTGTTACCATCAAACCTGACAGATGCAAACAAAAAAACTGAAAATTATCCCTCTCGGCGGACTCGGCGAGTTCGGCATGAATTGCCTCGCACTCCGCTGGGAAGACGACATTATCGTGATCGATGCCGGCCTGATGTTCCCCGAGTCGGAACTCCTCGGCGTCGATGTCGTAGTCCCCGATATCACCTACCTGGTTGAAAACAAGGCGCACGTCCGCGCCATCATCCTCACCCACGGCCACATGGACCACATCGGCGGCCTGCCTTGGCTCCTCTCCGAGCTCAAAGTCCCTGTCTACGCCACCGAGTTCACCCTCGCCTACGTCGAAGACAATCTCGAAGAGAACCACCTGCTCGATGAAACCACCCTCGTAGAGATCATCCCCAAAGAAAAATTCACCATCGGCCCTTTCACCGTCGAGCCCATTCGCGTCACTCACTCCCTGGTCGACTGCGTTGCTCTTGCAATCGAAACCCCCGTCGGCATCGTCATTCACACCGGCGACTTCAAAATCGATCTATCCCCGCTCGATGGCAACGCCTTTGACCTGCACACCTTCGCCGAATATGGCAAGCGCGGCGTCCTGGCCCTTCTTCAGGACTCAACCAATGTCGAGCGCTCCGGCTACACCCCCAGCGAGCGCGCCGTTATCCCCCGCCTCGACGAAATATTTTCCCAAACAAAAAAGAAGCTCTTCTTCTCCTGCTTCTCCTCATCTATTTACCGCATCCGCATCGCCCTTGATCTGGCCCGCAAACATGGCCGCAAAGTAGCAGTCGTGGGTCGTTCCATGATGGAAAGTACTGAGATCGCCCAAGACCTCGGCTACATCGAAATCCCCCAGGGTCTGATTATCAACCCCGGCCAGATGCGCGACTTCACCCCCGAGCAACTGATGATCCTCATCAGCGGCACGCAAGGCGAACCCATGTCCGCCCTCAGCCGCGCCGCCGTCGATAACCACAAGCACGCCCGCATCGAAGCCGGCGACACCGTCATCCTCAGTTCCCGCATCATCCCCGGCAACGAGAAGAGCATCTTTCGCGTAATTGACCATCTCTACCGCCGCGATGCCAACGTAGTCTACGATGACGGCTCCAACGGACTCATCCACGTCAGTGGCCATGGCGCGCAGGAAGAGCAGCGCCTACTCATTAATCTCGTCCGCCCCAAATTTTTCATCCCCGTCCACGGCGACTACCGCAACCTTGTCCATCACGCCAAGGTAGCCATGGAGACCGGCGCGGTCGAGCACGCCATGGTCATTGAAGACGGCGACGTTCTCGAGCTCGACAAAAATGACGCCCGCAAAAAAGACAAAGTAACCGCCGGCCGCATCCTTATCGACTCAGGGTCCTCCATCGACGTAGTAGAGGAACTCGTAATCCGCGACCGTCGCATTCTTTCTGAAGACGGCATAGTTCTCGCCGTCCTCGCCATCAACAAGCGTACCGGCAAGATAGAGCAAGCGCCAGAAGTAGTCATGCGCGGCTTCGGCGGCGCAGACATCACCGACCAGGCCCGCGAGTTAGTGATGAAGACCCTCGACAGCCTCACCACCGAGCAAAAATCTGACTACGGCATGGTCAAAGAAAAAGTCCGCGGAGAGCTGAAGCGCCTTATCCAGAAAACCACCGGCCGCCGCCCCATGATCATGCCCATCATCCTCGAAATCTGAGCGTCGTTCAGCATGGGATGTCGAACCCTGCACGGCGCGCATGAAGCGAAGTTTCGATTAAATCCCGCATTACCAGCCAAACATGTCGCCCCAGCCCATCTTGCTCGTCTTGCTCGTCTTGTCCGGTTGCCAGGTCATCAGTATTCCGTCTGCCAGTTGCACCCCAGCCGCTTCCGCTACCTTCTGTTCGTCATCCTGCAGCGATCCGTTGAGCCTAACCTTCAGCTTAAGCACCTGAGTTGTGCAGGCATAGCAATTTGAACCAGAGAAGGGGAGTGCCTTGTGATCGCTCCTTCGGAAGTAGCGAATCTCGATATTCGCAAATACAGGCTCAAGCTTGCCGTCCTTCTCTCCGCCTTCCTGGATCGCCGCGAACCTACCTTCCAGGACAATGAATTGGGAAAACACGCCATGGGAACCTTGGGTGTCGTTTACCGGTGCTCCCTCTTCGACAGTCTGATCGGCAAGATTGACCCTCTGCAACTCGGCAGGATAACTCGCATAAGAATATTTTGAAAAAGACGGCGATAGCTGAACACTGTCGGCATTGGTGAAATGTTTCACTTCGATCGACTTGAAATCCGGCTTTGAAACTGGCTTTACTTCCTGGGTGGTTAGAACCAATGGCCAGAGAACCATACTTATCAGAACAAAATGCATTGTGAATCGGCGCATAAAAATCTCCTCGCTCAGGGCCCATTATCACAATCAGGATGAGGGGATCGATACTTGCAGATTAGTAGTAGTTCGCGGGATTGGTAACCGATCACGACGAACTCCCGGCCTGTGAAACAGATAGGTGCAGTTTCCCCAGCATGGATCGTGACAGTAGACTTTCATTTGCGAGCAGTGTAGGACCGCGGGCGGCGTGTCGTCAAATAAGGGGCGTAGATATTTAAGCCGCGTGTTCCACGACAGTAAATCATAAGCCGGGGTTCACATAATTCCGAGCGGGTGCCCCCGGTCCCTCGCATTTGGGGACCGGGGTTCACATAATCCCACGCCGGTTGCCCCGTTTCCCATCCATCCGAGTGGGGACCGGGGAAACCACAACCCCACACCAGACACTATCACCACCCCACAAACCCCCGTGTCCCACCCATCCGACTTTTTCCCGTCGCAAGCATGGGATACCATGACACTGAACGACAATTAACCCATGCCAGTCCAACTAACCACAATCGAAACCATCCACTCCGCCGCCGCCCGCATCTCCTCGATCGCCATCCGCACCCCCCTAATCCGCGCCCAATTCCCCGGCCTATCCGGCCACAGCCAACCCAGAGAAATCTACCTAAAAGCCGAATCCCTCCAGCCCATCGGCGCATTCAAAATCCGCGGCGCATCCAACAAAATCCTCCAGCTAACCCCCGAGCAAATCGCCCGCGGCGTCATCACCTACTCCAGCGGCAACCACGCCCAGGGCGTAGCCTACGCCGCCCGCGAAGTCGGCGCCAAAGCCGTAATCGTCATGCCCTCCAACGCCCCCGCCATCAAGCGCGCCGCCACCCTCTCCTACGGCGCAGAAATCGTCGACGTAGGCGTTGCCTCCAGCGAGCGCCTCGCCAAATCCGACGAGCTCGTCCGCAGGCACGGCTACGTCGTCATTCCTCCTTACGACGACGAGCAGATCATCGCCGGTCAGGCCACCTGCGGCCTTGAAATCGTCGAATCCCTACCCGAAGTCGATCTCGTCCTAGCCCCCGTCAGTGGCGGCGGCCTTCTCAGCGGCGTCGCAGCCGCCGTTAAGCAGCTCAGCCCCAGGGCGCGAGTTTTCGGAGTGGAACCCGAGCTGGCCGGCGACACAGCTGAAAGCTTCCGCACCGGCTCCATCGTCACCTGGGGCGCAGAGCTAGTCAGCCGCACCATCGCCGACGGCCTCCGCACCCAATCCGTAGGCGTCCGCAACTTCGCCCACCTCCAAGCCTTTGTAGAAGGCATCATCACCGTAACCGAATCTGAAATCAGAGCTGCCGTGCGCGCCATCGTAGCCGCCACACGCCTCGTCCCCGAGCCCAGCGGAGCCGTATCCACTGCCGCCCTGCTCTTCCACGCAGACCAACTCCCTCCCTATCGGACAGCAGTAGCTGTGGTCAGCGGCGGCAACGTAGACCCCGCCCTCCTGGCCAAAATCCTCACCGAATCCTGAATCGGAGAGTTGCGAATCCTAAATTGGGGTAGTGTGGTCGGTCAGGGCCTTCGCCCTGACAATATGAGTACCCGAACACGAGGGGCTTTAGCCCCTGAGGTATGCTTTTCTAGTAGATTCAAACCAAATACTTTGACCGTTCTCTATCGGCCAATCGTCGATTGAACCACCATAAATGGAGGCTAAGTGAACCCGGAAATTCAGTCCATCCTTCTCGGCATCGTGGAAGGCCTCACCGAATTCCTTCCCGTTAGCTCAACAGCTCACTTGCGAATTACTGAAGCTCTCATGCAAATCCCCCTCGACGACGCCTACTGGAAGATGTACACCATCGTCATTCAGTTGGGCGCCATCCTGGCCCTCCTATTCCTCTTCCTCGGTCGCATCGGCGGATTCCTGCGCACCTTTCCCAGGGGCGAAAACGGCGATCGCAACCTGCTCACCCATCCCATCTCCCTCACCCTCGTCGCATTCGCCGTCACTTCGGTCCCCGCCCTGCTGCTGCACAAGTGGAGCGAGAAAAATCTCGGCAGCATCAAGGCCATCGCCCTGGCCCTGCTCATCGGCGGCATCGTGATGTGGATCGTCGATGCATGGGCCGCTCGCCGTTTCGACATTACAAGCGATGTTGACGAGATGACCCTCCCCCAGGCCATCTGGATCGGCCTCTGCCAGTCGCTCGCCGCCATTTTTCCCGGCACCTCGCGTTCCATGTCCACCATCGCCGCCGGTCAACTCGTCGGAATGTCGCGTCCCGCCGCCCTCGAATTCAGTTTTCTTCTCTCCATCCCAACCATGATTGCAGCCACTCTCTGGGACCTTATCAAAGAGCTTCATCCCGGCCATGGCCAGGCCGCCCACGTGGTCATGAACTCTCAGAACTGGATCGTCCTGATCATCGGCTTTGTAGTTTCCTTCATCGTCGCTTTTGGCGTAGTCGAGTGGTTCCTCATGTGGGTCCGCAAACACGGCTTCACCCTCTTCGCTATCTACCGCATCCTTCTAGGCTCCGCGCTTCTCATCTACGGAACCAAATACCTGGGAAGCTAGCCGCATAATCACAAGTTGCCAACCATGCCTCAAAAATCACGCCAGCGCAAATCCCAGCTCAAGCGCCCGCCCAATGCGCCTGCCGGGAGACCGGCTTCCATTACTCCTGCAACCAATAAGTGGCAACTTGCCGCTGTCTGCGCCATCCTGGCGGCGGCTACCCTCATTGCCTATCGCGGTGTGAGAAACAACGATTTCGTTGACTACGACGATCACGCCTACGTCCTCGAGAACTCTCATATCCAGCAGGGTTTGACCGCCGCCAGCATCGCGTGGGCGTTCACCACCTTCGACCAATCAAACTGGCATCCGCTGACATGGATCTCTCATATGGCGGATTGGAGTCTATATGGTGATAGCCCAGCCAGCCACCATACGGCAAACGTGTGTTTGCACGCCTCCAATGCGATCCTGCTTTTCCTTTTGCTTTTCTATATGACCGGATCTTTCGGCCGTTCTGCAATCGTCGCATTCCTCTTCGCGTTGCATCCGGCGCATGTTGAATCCGTAGCCTGGATCTCCGAGCGCAAAGATGTCTTGTGCGGGTTTTTCTTTTTCATCACACTGTTTGCCTATGCATGGTATGTGCGCAGGCCATCCTGGAAGCGGTACGCATGGGTCGTCTGCAGCTTTGCCTGCGCTCTCATGTCGAAGCCAATGGCCGTCACTCTTCCCTTCGCTCTGCTCCTGCTCGATCTTTGGCCATTGCGCAGAATAACGTTTGCTTCGGAAACACGCACCGCGTGGTTCCCTTCGCTTTGGAAGTTGTGCGTTGAAAAATGGCCGCTGTTCTTGATGTCGGCCGCTGCCAGCGTCATTACTTTTATTGCGCAGCAAGCTGGTCACTCGGTAACTCCGCTTCGGGCATTGCCCATGGGTGAAAGATTTGCAAACGCGGCCATCAGTTACTGCCGCTACGTACGCATCATGGTTTGGCCCCATCCTCTCAGGACTTTTTACTACTACGATTCAGATCACATCAGCGTTTTTGCTGCGGTGTTACCGGCCATCGCGCTCACCCTGATAACCGTTGCCTGCTGGCATTACCGGAAAGCAAAACCATATTTTCTCTTCGGCTGGCTGTGGTTCCTGGGAACATTGGTGCCGGTAATCGGCATCGTGCAGGTCGGAGATCAGGCCATGGCCGAGCGCTACACTTATCTTCCCTTCGTTGGCCTGTTTATCACCCTCGTCTGGCTGATCGGCGATGCCGTCGCCAACTCTCCAAAGATCAAGTTAGGTACTCAACTGCTTGCCGTCGCGGTCCTTGCCGCCTGCGCCGTGAAAACCAATGCGCAGGTAAAGGTGTGGAAAGATACGGTGACGCTTTTCACCCATGTTCTCGCGATCGACCCGCGCGGGGAAATTCCCAATTCAAGCATGGGCGTCGCGTACGCAAGGCTGGGAAGATTTGCCGAAGCGCAGGATTATTTTGAACGCGCGTTGGTTTATCAACCCTTAGGACCCCTGACTCTTTCTTATTCTGCCTATTGCCTGATGCAAACCGAGATGCAAACCCACGATCCGCGTAACCTCCCGCTCGCTGGGCAACGCCTCGAGCTGTCCTTGCGGATTGATCCTGAGGATCGCAACGCCCTGGCCGATATGGCATTATGGTTTAATTTGATGGGCAGGCCAAAGGATGCAGAGACGTATGGCAGAAAAGTGGTCGCTTCGCACCCGGACTATTTATCCGCACGGGTCTATCTTGCCGACGCTCTTCGTGCGCAGGGAAAACTTGACGAGGCGGTTCAGCAGTACCATCAAGTGATTGTTCTCGAACCAAATAATTACAGCGCGTATAACAATTTAGGCATGATCTTTGATCGCCAGGGATTCAAGCGGGAAGCACTGAATGAATTCCGACAATCTCTGGCCATTGAGCCCGATCAGCCGGTGCCCCATTACAAAATAGGCAAAATACTCTCGGAGATGAATCAGTTCCCTGAAGCGGTAAAAGAGCTTACCCAAGCCGTGCAGCTCGACCCTGGAAGCGCCAATGCACATAACGGCCTCGGCGTGGCCCTGTTTCAACTAGGAGATCGAGAAAAGGCAATTGAGCAGTTCAAAGATGCGCTGCGTATTGATCCATCCTTTGCCGAGGTAAAGCGAAATCTCGATCTTGCTCTAGCTCAAACAGGAAAATAGAAGCACCAAAGCCGGTTGTTTCTGAACCGGGTTCCCCACGGATTGGTCTTCATCTGCGGGCCTGTTCCCTGTTCCCTGTTCCCTGTTCCCTGTTCCCTGTTCCCTATTCCCTATTCCCTATTCCCCAGCCCCTGTTCTCTGACAGGGGGTCCACACCAAGGTTCCCCCTGCCCGTTTTTACCCAAAATACCCCACCCCAGCCTCCATAATTAAACTTGCTCTGGGATTGTTCTCGCCGCTCCAACGGCTCGCTCGCGGAACATCCCGTGGCAGCCGAAGCACGGGAGCGCCCTAGCCATGAAGTCCATTCGCATCGCCCTATCGCCCACCGGCAGCCGGCCCCTCAATATCTTCCTGGGGCTGGTTCTTCTGCTGGTCTCGCTCCTCCTTTTCCTCGCGCTCGCCACTTACTTCCCTGCCGACCCTTCGCTGAACTCCGCCACTAGCCTGCCCGCACACAATTGGGCCGGCCTCTTCGGCGCCTGGCTCTCTGACCTCCTCCTGCAATCGCTCGGCATCACCGCCTTTTTCCTCCCCATTTGGCTAGCCGGAATCGGCTGGTCGTGGATGCAGTCTCGCGCCGGAGACTCGCCCGTCCTCCGCTGGGTCGGCGCCTCCCTGGCCCTTATTTTTCTGCCCACCGCCATCGCCCTGTTGCCCTGGCACTGGCGCTGGCTCCATCAGCTGCCTATTGAGGGGGTACTGGGCCGCCTCATGGCCGACCTCCTCGTCCGTTACCTCAACCGCCAGGGCACCTGGCTGGTTGCCGGCGTCCTGGCCGCCGCCGGTCTCTACTTTGCCTGCGCCGTCGGTTTCTGGGCACTCAAAGAAAGCATTCGGGATCGCTGGCTCCACGCCGTCTCATGGCACGATCGCTGGCGCAACTGGCGTGAAGAGCGCGCCGAGCGCCGTGAAGAACTCCGCACCCAGCGTGAAGCCGCCGCCCGCTCCGATGCTGATCACGATTTAATCTCCGGCCTCGATACCGAACAATCCGTCCGCCGTCCGGGCTTTTTCGCCCGCCTCTTTGGCCGCCGCGACCGCACCCCGGACCTTGACCCCCTCGATGAAATTCCAGCTTACCAGCGCGCTCATTTAGACTCGTCCAGCGAAGAAATTCCCGTAGCCGTACCCGCGCAAAAACAAAGCATCTGGGAACGTACCGCAACACCGCAGCCAACCCCATCCAACGTGGTCCCCATGCAGCCCAGGCCCCAACCGGCTGCCCAAAAGCCGGTTGGCCCGGAGCCTGCCCTCAGCCTGTCAAAGGGTCTCACTTTTGAGACCTGGGATGCCACCGTATCCAACAAACCCGACCCACAGAAACCACAGCCCGTCGGTAAGTTTGAGCCCACTCTGCCCCCCAGTGAAGCAATCGCCATCCACAACCGCGCCGACGCCAACCTTCACACCGTCACCGTCGCCCCCAAAAACGTCAGCGGCTTTAAGCTCCCGCCCAGCACCCTGCTCAACGCCGGCGACGCGCCCCAGGCCATCCGCGAAGACGAACTCCGCGAAGAAGCCCGAGCCCTGGTCGAAAAATGCGCCGAGTTCGATGTCCGTGGCCAGGTCGTGCAAATCAACCCCGGCCCCATGGTCACCACCTACGAATTCAAGCCCGAGCCCGGCGTCAAATACTCGCGCGTCGCCACCCTCGACGACGACCTCTGCCTCGCCATGCGCGCCGAGTCCATCCTCATCGAGCGCATGGCCGGCAAAAGCACCGTCGGCATCCAGGTCCCCAACCGCGAGCGCGAAACCATTCACCTCCGCGACATGGTTGAAAGCGATACCTTCCACAAGGCCAAATCCCGCCTCACACTGGCCATGGGCAAAGACATCAACGGCCGCATCGTCACCGCCGACCTGGCCTCCATGCCTCACGTCCTCATCGCCGGCTCCACCGGCTCCGGCAAATCCGTGGCCATCAACGCCATGATCATGTCCCTGCTCTTCCGCACCACCCCCGCGCAGGTTCGTCTCATCCTCGTCGATCCCAAGCGCGTCGAGCTCGGCATGTACGAAGGCATCCCCCATCTCTTCACGCCCATCATCACCCAGCCCAAGCTGGCCGCCAACGCCCTCCGCAACGCCGTCCGCGAAATGGAGCGCCGCCTCAAGCTCCTCGCCTCCCGCAGCGTCCGCAACATCGACCAGTACAACAAGCTTTTTGAATCCGCCATGCCCTCGCTCTTCGACGACGCTGAAGACTCGGAACCCCTCCCCTACATCGTCATCATCATCGACGAGCTGGCCGACCTAATGATGCTCGACCGCTCTAACGTCGAGGAATCCATCACTCGCCTCGCCCAAATGGCCCGCGCCGTCGGCATCCATCTCATCCTCGCCACCCAACGCCCCTCGGTCGACGTAATCACCGGCCTCATCAAAGCCAACATCCCCACCCGCATCAGTTTCCGCCTCGCCACCAAGGTCGACTCACGCACCATCCTCGACACCAACGGCGCTGAAGCTCTCCTTGGTCGCGGCGACATGCTCTTCCTCCCGCCCGGCACCAGCCGTCTTATGCGTCTCCACGCCCCTCTGGTCACAGAAAAAGAAACCGCCGCAGTAGTCGAATTCTGGAAGAACCAGGGCGAAGCAGAATATGTCCACGACTTCCTCGAATCCCCCAAAGACGACCGCGCCAACCCCGACGGCTCCAACCCCGACCCCGAAGAAAACGACCCCATGTTCGACGATGCCGTCCGTCTCGTCTTCGAATTCGGAAAAGCTTCGACCTCACTCCTCCAGCGCCGCCTCAGAATTGGCTACGGCCGCGCCGCCCACCTCATCGACCTGATGGAAAACGACGGCTTAGTAGGCCCCGCTGACGGCTCCCGCCCCCGCGAGTTACTAAAAGCCCCCAACTGGCTCCACGAAGTAACCACCTCAATCAACGACTAGCTCGCATCCAGGCATCTCACTTTCTTCAATCCCACAAAAGATGGGTGGCCCAGGTCCCGATTTTGGGACCTGGGAAACCACAAAATCCAACAACCGGAAAACGGGCTAACTCGCCTGCTTCACAAATGCCCCGTACCCCATCCATCCGCGCAACTTGCGGGTGGGTGGGAAACCACAAAACCCAACAACCGGGAAACGGGAAAATCGGGCTAGCTTGTACGGTTTTTGGCCCCTGAGCGACGCTTTACACGAACCGAACGACATACAGATAATGTCTTTTCAACAAGGTGGTTATTGACAAATAACCCTCTGTAACCCTCTGCACCCTGCTATCCCTCACCCTTCGTGATCGAACGGGCGTTTTTGAGGCCGGAGCGGGAAACCGCAAAACCCAACAGGCCTTAAAACCCAGAGCAATCGCGGCTGCAAGCTGGCCGGCCCAGACGCTGCTCCACGCGCTTCATCGCAAGCAGAACCCTACCATTCCCCCCAACAAAACCGAAAAAGGAGATCGAACGAAATGACGAGAACCGAATAACAACTGCAAATGCCGGTACTGGGTCCGCAAGACTATCGCTTGGGCGAACCTCTGGATGTGCTGGGTGAACCATGCCTGGTAAAACTCGCCGGTGCTGATACAAACAACTCTGTCTCAGTCGTGCACCTGACGATACCCCGGCTCTCCGGCCCCCCCGCTGCATCGCCATTCCAGAGAAGACGAGTGGTTTTACGTGCTCGACGGCGAGCTCACATGCGAGGTTGACGGGCAGCGCTTCACCGTCGGCAAAGGCGCTTCGGCATTCGCTCCCCGCGGCACCGCGCACGCCTTCCAGAACTTTCACGACCAAACTGCTCATATCTTGGTCATGGCCACTCCCGCTGGTCTTGACCAGTTCTTCCTTGACCTGACGATCCAGAACAAAGGATTGGTCCAACCGGATTATGCGCGTGTAGAGCAGCTGATGCAGAGCTACGGTATCGAACTTCTTGGCCCGCCGCTGTCCAATTAGCGCGGAGCGACAAGAAACCTGAACTGGACAATGGGTAAACCACCCATCCCCAAAAGCCCAGTGCCCCATCCATCCGCGCAATTTGCGGATGGGTGGGAAACCACAAAATCCAACAACCGGAAGACGGGCAAATCGCCTACTTCACAAAAACCCCGTGCCCCATCCTTGCGATTTTTTCAATCGCAAGGGTGGGAAGCAGAAAAACCCGTGCGAGCCTCCCGCGAGCGTCTGCCCCACCGCAGGTGGTCACCATTTTAGCGTCACAAACATAGCCACCGTCGCTGCACCCATAAACACAAACGTAGCCCACACCAAAACATTCGAGAGCACCCCGCTCCGATACTCGCCCATGATCTCCTTATTCCGAGCGATCCGTGCAATAAGAAAAATCAACGGCACCGCAACCACTCCATTGATAACCGCCGTCACAACCAAAGCCTGAATAGGATTGATGCCGATAAAATTGATCATCAACCCAATCAGCGTCGCAATCGTGATCACACCATAAAATCCATGCGCCCTCTTCAATTGCATATTCAGCCCCGATTTCCAGTTCAACGCCTCGGCCAGCGCATACGATGCCGACCCTGAAAAAACCGGCACAGCCAGAAACCCCAATCCGATAATCCCAACAGCAAAAATCAACTCGGCCAGAAACCCCGCATGCGGAAAAGTATGCACCAGCGGCGCCAGCGCCTTCGCCGCATCCGCTGCAGTTGCGATGTGTGTAATCCCATTCCCATGCAGCACCGTCGCGGCAACCACGATAATGCACCATGCAGCAATCTGCGACGAAAGCATCCCCATGAAGTTGTCCAGTCGCAGCCGCTTCATAAACGGTTTGGTAAGCTTCGGCACTCCGTTATGGATCATCCTTTTGCTTCGCTCTTCTTCCACCTCTTCTGAAGCTTCCCAAAAGAACATATACGGCGAAATAGTAGTCCCAATCACGCCCGTGATAATAAAGAAAAACGCCGAGCTAAACTCGATATGCGGCACAAAAGTTGCCTTCAGAATTACGCCCCATGGCTCATGAACCAGGAACACTGTAATCACGTAAGAGAACAGCGTGACGCAAAGCCACTTCAAAATCCGCGCATAAGTCCGGTAAGACGTGAAGATCTCCAGAATAAGAATCAGCGCGGTAAAGAAAAGCACCAGCACCGTAAAACTGACGGGCACGATAAGCTGCGCCGCGGCGCCCATCGCCCCCAGATCCGCTCCCAGGTTGATGGTATTGGCCACCAGGATCAGCGCCAGCGTCCCATAAAGCACCTTCTTGCTATAGTGTTCCTTCACTACAGCGGCAATGCCTTTTCCGGTCACTGCGCCAATCCGGGCGCATGCCTCCTGCACCGCCGTCAGCATGGGCAGGATAAGCAGCGCCGTCCACAGCTGCCCATACCCGAACTGCGCTCCGGTTTGCGTGTAAGTCGCAATCCCCGACGGGTCGTCATCCGCCGCGCCAGTAATGAGCCCTGGACCCGCAATCTTCAGCAGCTCCCTCGTTTGCCTTCCAAATTTCGCCATTGCAGCCAGAATACCTGTAGTAATCTATTTCCAATGTCCAGTTATGACCACCGATCCCCAAATCAAACCGGCTCACAGACTCGCTGACTTCCTGACTCGCTCACTCGCGAATCCCTACGCCCTGCTCCCGCATATACTTATTACGAGCCGCACCCATGAAGCCCCTTCTAGCGATCTGCCTCCTAGCCTGCGCCGTCCTCCCCGCCCAGCAAACCCCCGCGCCCACTGAGCTACCCGCCAGCCCATTCGTCATCAAAGACACTTGGTTCATAGGCGGCGCCGGCAACTGGGACTACCTCACCATGGACCCGCAGACAAGCCAGCTCCTCATCGCCCACGGCCCCGTCGTGCAAGTGGTTGACACTGAAACCGGAACCCTCGCCGGCCAGATCACCGGCCTCCGCTTCGCCCACTCCATCGCCCTTGATGACTCCGGCGAATTCGGCTTCGTCAGCGACGGTCCCGCTAACCAGGTAGCAGTCTTTGACCGCCGCACCTTCAAAATCATCGCCCGCGTCCCCGCCGGCCCCAATCCCCGCGCCCTGGTCTTTGAACCTCAGACCCGTTTGCTCTTCGCCGTCAGCTCCGACCTGCTGCCACAAAGCTCATCCACGTCGCGCCCCGCCAATCAGCCCAAATCCTCCGTTACCGTCATCGACTCACAAGCGCGCGCCGCGATTGCAACCATCCTCCTTCCCGGTAAGCTAGGTTTTGCTGCCACAAATGGCGCCGGCCAGCTCTATATCGTCCTCCTGGACCTCAACGAAATCGTCTGGATTGACGTGGCAGCCATCGAGCCCCGTCTCCGCGGCGCCCCACCCACATCTGAATCACCCAGCGCCACACCCGCACGGGCCCCAGGCTCCCGCGTAACCATCGATTGGAGCTCTCTTCCCCGCACTGCCCAGTCAACCGGCAACCATATCCGTTTTTTTTCGCTGGGCTCAGATTGCCCCGACCCCCGCAGCATCACTGTCGACAGCAACCACATGCGCCTCTTCGCCGCCTGCAACAACCTGACCATGAAAGTCCTGAACGCCTCCACCGGCGAGTTCATCACCTCCCTGCCCATCGGCTACGGTGTTGAGGCAATCGGATACGATCCCGACCGCGGCCTCATCTACACCGCCAACGGCGCCGCCATGGGAAGCCTCACCGTCATCCGTCAGGACGTCACCGACACCTACGCTGTCATCCAGACCCTGCCCACCCGCGAGCGCGCCAGCACCCTGGCCGTCAATCCCGCCACAGGCGATGTCTACCTGGTTACCGATTATCACGGCGCCCCTCTCGACAAGCCCGGCACCATCGGCACACTCCACACCCCGCAGGCGCCAGACAGTTTCCAGGTGCTGGTCATCTCCCATTGACACTACCCACTTACAAACCCAGATACCGCCCTGATAACCCCAACCGATTCTCCACCCGACCCCGCCCCACAGTGGCACACTATATCCATGCTCGATTTCGGTGACCAGCGGGATCTTCCCATCATCCTGCTCATTGACGACGATCCCATAAGCCGCGAGGTGATGGCCACAGTTCTCACCATGAGCGGCTACACCATCTACACCGCTGAAGGCGGCGCGCCGGCACTCAAGCTCATCGCCGACGGTGCCTGCGTCCCCAGCGTCATCCTCATGGATGCGCAAATGCCCGATCTGAGTGGAACCGATCTCATCGAGCAACTTCGCTCCAGCAGCCACGCCCGTATCTTTACCATCAGCGGCAGCAACCCTCCAGACGACGTAATCGCCGCAGCCGACGGATTCCTACTCAAGCCCTTCACCCCTGAAAACCTCGGCAAACTGATCGAAAAGAAACGGCCCGCCCCATCCCCCCCTGAAATCTCCATCTCCGCCGTCCCCACCGGCAGCCCATCCTCGGCCAAACCATACTCAGCCCTCCCGGTCGTCAACCCGGAGATCCTCGCCCAGCTTCGCGAGATGATGTCCGAACCCGCCGTCCGCCAGATCTACGCCGCGATCGTCTCCGATCTCGCCCGCCGCATTTCCCTTCTCGAGGCTGCCATCGCCAAAAAAGACTTCGCGGAAATCAGCCGCATCGGACACGCAATCAAGGGCGGATGCGGTATGGCCGGCGCCCAGCAGGCCGCACGCATCGGCGCGGAACTCGAATCCCCCGTTAACCATCTGGATAACATCCCGGCCCTGCTTGAAAATTTGCGCACCGCTGCCGCCAGCCTGAAGCGTATGCTGGAAGTTGAATTCCAGGCGTAAAGCAGAACCCTTTCTGCGGAGGAAGCCGCGAGTGGAACGACCGATTCGAATTGTGGTGGCGGATGACCATCCAGTAGTGTGCATTGGCGTGCGCAACATGCTCTCTGAAACTGAGGGCTTTGAAGTCATCGGCGACGCCTCGGACGGTGATGAAGCCATCACCCAGACTCTTGAACTCCAGCCGGATATCCTGCTGCTCGACGTGCAGATGCCGCGTCTGCCCGGCCTTGAGGCCATGCGCGCCATCATGACCGGCATGCCCACGGTCAAGATCATCCTGCTCACCTCTACCATCAGCACCCAGCAGGTCATTGAGGCCCTGCACATCGGCGCCCGCGGCATCGTGCTCAAAGACGCCCTCGCCGACCACCTGCAGACCGCCATCAAAACCGTCTCCGGCGGCGACTACTGGATCGGCGGCAAACGTGTCATCAACCTTGTCTCTGCCCTCCACGACCTCATGCAGCAGGCCCAGGTGCCGCAGCGCAAGACCTACGGCCTCACCCCTCGCGAGCTTGAAGTTGTCGGCGCCATCGTCGAAGGATGCAGCAACCGCGACATTGCCAAGCAGTTCAACCTCAGCGAAGAAACCGTCAAGCGCCACCTCTCCAATATCTTCGACAAAACCGGCGTCTCCACACGGTTGGAACTGGCCCTCTTCGCCATTGCGCATCATCTGGTCGAGCCGCAGGAGCAGTGATAAGAGCAGGGACTAGGGAATAAAAGAGCAGGGGTCAGGGGTCAGAGGTCACCAGTCCGAGATCAGGCAACCGAAAAGCTGCCTGTTCACAGGTTCCGCACATCCAACTTCGAGGAGGTCTGTAAATGGCCCTAAGGAAGCTTTCCCTTCTGTTTGCCGTAACTGCGGTTTCTGTCATCGCCATCTCCCTGGTCGCCGGATGCCAGGCCAACAAACCAGCGGCCACCGCCGCGGTTCCTGCCAGCCAGCTTCAGCCTTACACTGCCCCCGATCAAAGCGCCTCCGCCGGCGTCCCCACTGGCTGGCAAGTCACCAAGGGCCAGGAGACCGTCATCACGATGACCGGCCCGCAAGGTGAAACTGTCGCCCTCGGCAATACTCTCGTTGCCAAGAGCGGAGCCTTCAAGGCCGGCCAGCGTGGCTCCAATGGAATCGACCTCTCCATGCCCTACGCCGCCCCGCTCACGCAAAAGCTGACCATGATCATCCAGCAGAACGCGGCTGTCGCCGGCAAACCTGCGCCGCAGATCAACATCACCTCCGCCACTCCGATCCAGCTACCCGCGGCCCTCGGCCAGTGCGGCCGTTTCATCGCCGATATCAACGGCGCACAAGGGCAGATGAAGATCATGGGCGTTCTCTGCTCATTGCCGCTCGACTCCGGCGGCGCATACAAAAACATCATGCTCATGGCGCAGGCTCCCGCTGCCGTGGCGGCACAGTCCGCTCCCACCGCGCAAGCCATCTTCCAGAGCTACCGGATTCCCACCGCGTGGCTCCAGAAAAAGCTCACTCCTCACACCGCGCCCCCGCCCCCGCCGGCCAGGGCCGCAGCATCAGCAGCCATGATGAATAGCTCCACCATCCTGGGCGAGGCCGGCGCGGACAACAGCGCCAATTGCTTTGATCTGGCCGTGCTGCGCGAAACACCCACGTACCAACTACCCAGAAGCTGCGGCGGCACAAAGCCGGATTAGTCGTCAGAGGGCAGGGGTCAGATGCTCTGAATTTGTGGACCCATTTGAATACAAAAAATTGCTGAAATCTCTAACTACGGGACTCCATTGGGGTCGGCGCGCCGCTTTGTGTCGAAGTGATGCTTTGTATGTGTACCGAATTGACGATAGCTTGAATTGAATATCACCAGATTTCTCGAAATGTTCGGGTATGAGCGCGGTTTGCAGATTATATGGCGCCGTTTATGTACATTTTTCTCCTAGACAAATGGTGCTGTTTTGGGCGGGATGCAAAGACAAACGCGACTACAGATGCAGATGCAAATGCAAGAGCAAGAGCAAAAGCAGGTGCTTCGACTCGCTGCGCTCGCTCAGGATGACAGTCGGTTGTTGGTCGCTCAAGATGACACATCAAAAAAAGGAGATGGGACTATGAGGGAAAAACAGCGGACGTTCGAGGGACGGAAGTTGGACATGGAAATGCGATTTTTCAGAATGGCAGCAAAAGAGAAGAAACCTACGATGAATCTGCTTTGCACGGTGAGAAAGGTGATGGGGGTTCCGATGAAGGTGATGGCGCGGGAGATGGGCGTGAACCGCTCGGTGATCTTCCGCATGGAGCAGGGCGAGGTGCGGGGATCGATCTCGATGAATAATCTGGTGCGGGTGGCCGGCGCATTGGGCTGTCAACTAATCTATGGGATCATTCCGAGCGATGGGGGGACTCTAGAGCATATGGCGCACAAGCGATTGTGGAAAAAGTTGCTGAAGGAAGAAAGGGGTGAGGGTTAGGGGCAAGGGGTCAGGGATCAGATGGACGGCGGGGCAGGCTTGGTCTCTGGCTTCCGGATTGGCGATAGTCCGTAGAGTTATCATTCCGGGGAACGCTACGGCGTTTTTGGGGACCAATCCTCTGGGACTCGCTACGGGGTGAATTCATCAGCATCCCGAAGGAGGCCATTGGGATGGCAACAACTTGTGAAGACAAGTCTCGAGCGGTGCCGAGGGTCATTCGGAGTGGAGTGTCGTGATCGGATCGAGGCGCATGGCGCGCAGCGCAGGGACGTAACTGGCGGCGATGGCGACGGCGGTGAGCACGGCGGTCACGCCGGCGAAGGTGGAGAGATCGTAGGGCGAGACACCGTAAAGCAGGCCGGCCATGAGATGAGAGACAATAAGCGCGCCAACCAGGCCCACGCCGGCGCCGGCGGCGGCCAGAGTGAGGCCCTGGCGTAAAACCATCTTGAGGATATCGCGCCTTTGCGCGCCCAGCGCGAGGCGAATGGCGATCTCGCGCGATTGCTCATTGACCAGGAAGGAGATGGTGCCGTAGATTCCCAGGCCCGCGAGCAGCAGGGCAGTTGCGGCAAACAGCGCCACCATTTCCATGGAGAACCGCCGCACAGAAAGCGAAGAGGAGAGAACGTCGTCCAGGGTCTCCGCGTGGAAGACGGGAAGCTCCGCATCGACGGCCTGGACTTGTGTGCGCACCTGCGCGGAGATGGCGGCGGGATCGACCTGTCCGCGCAGGTAGAGCGCAAGAAACTTGGCGGGGCGCTGGTAGATGTCGAGGTAGATCTGCGGAATGCCGGCGTCTGCAAGCGATTCTGTGCGTGCATCGGCAATGACGCCGACGATGGTGGTCCAGTCCGGCCTGGCGCGGCCCAAACGGCCCAACAAATGCACTCGCTTGCCGACCGGATCCTCGCCCTTCCCATCTTTGCCTGGCCAGTACGTGCGCGCCGCGGCCTGGTTGATGACTGCGACCAAGGGCGTAGCTTCAAGGTCCTGGTCGACGAAGAGGCGTCCACGCACAAGAGTCATGCCCAGCACGTGGAAATATTCCGGTGAGACGATCGATGTATCGATCAGCGGAGGCTGGCTGCTTTGCACTTCCTGGCCTTCGTGAAGCAATGGAATTATTCTGCGATCATTCTGGCCATGGCCAAGGGGAATGGCCGCCCGATCGCTGACGGCGGCTTCTTCCACGCCCGGAATCGTCCGGTTGCGGCGCAGAACTTCGCGCAGCAACACGGCTTCCTGCGTGGCGGTCCGGTAAATGTCGGTTTTGGGATCGTTAGGATTCGGCAGCGAGGTCTCGATCGCCACGACCCGAGTGGGATTGAAGCCGAGTTGCACCTTGAACAAGTCCCAGAAGCTGCGCAGCAGAAGGCCGGCGGCGATCATCAGCACCAGGGAAAGGGCTAATTCACCAATCACCAGAACATGGCGCAAGACCGAGCGCCGCCGGGAACCGTTGGAGCCACGACCTTCCTGCCGGAGCGTCGCAGTCAAATTAAGTCGGCTTGTGAGCCACGCGGGGGCAAGCCCGAAGATGGTTCCGGCGGCGACAGAGACGACGATGGCAAACGCCAGCACGCCCCAGTTGATGGATATGTCATTGAGGCGCGGCAGGCTTTCGGGAACAAATTGCAGCAGGAATTTCCGGGCGCAGAAGAGAACCGCGAAACCAGTGATGCCGCCAAGTACGAAGAGTAACAAGCTTTCGGTGAGGAGCTGACGAATGAGGCGCATTCTTGCGGCTCCCAGTGCCTGGCGAACCGCCATCTCGCGTCCGCGCGCGCTGGCGCGAGCGAGCAGCAGATTGGCGACGTTGACGCAGCTGATCAGCAGGACCAGGCCGACCGCGCCGAACAGCAGAATGAGCGATTGGCGAACGTTGCCGACAAGAGACTCGGCCAGGGGAGTGAGGTGGAAAGTCCATTCGGCCTGGGGCGGATAATCCGCGGGATATTGCTTCTTCAACGATGCAACCAGGGCATCGAGACGCCCCTGCGCGGCCTCAGGCGAAAGACCGGGCTGAAGGCGCGCGATGGTCTCGTAGACCAAACGCGTGCCGCGCATCGGCGGCGTCCGGTCGGAAAATCCATCCGCCGCCCACAATTCGGTACTGACCTGCTCGCTGGTTTGGCCCTGGTCACGAAAGCTGGCGGGCATGACGCCGACAACATGAAAGAAATCGTTGTCAATGCGGATACTTTTGCCGAGAATGTGCGGGTCGGCGCCAAATGCGCGCTTCCAGAACCCATCGCTGATGACGACTTCGCCGTTGGAACCGGGTGTGGCGTCATGCGGATCGAAGGTGCGGCCCAACTGCGCGTCGACGCCGAGCACCGCGAAGTAGCTCGGTGAGACCGTCGCTCCGGCGACGCGCGTGGGCTGGCCGCTGCCGGTAAGAGTGTCGGTGCCGAAAAAGCAAAAGGACGCATATTGGAAGATTCCCGAGTTCTGGAGGTCTCTCAACTCAGGGATGGAGAAGCCGATGTCGTGCGCGCCCACGCCGGGAAGGTTGGCTTCAATTCGCACCAGTTCGCTGGGGTGGGGGTAGGGCAAAGGATGCAGCAGGGTTGCGTCGATGACGCTGTAGATGGCGGTGGTGGCTCCGACGCCGAGGGCGATGGTGGCGATGGCAATCAGGGAAAATCCGGGAGACCGGTGCAGCATGCGAAACGCGTAGCGGAGATCGAGGAGAAAATTCTCAGCAAGCGGAAGACCTTGCTCGGCGTTGTGGTGCTCGCGAATGGCCTGGGCCGCGCCAAGCTTCAGTGCGGCCTGCCTGCGCGCCTCGACGGGCGGCATGCCGGCTCGCAGGTTCTCCGCAGTCTGGAAGGCCACATGCTCGGCCATCTCTTCCTGGAGGCGCTGGTCGGCGCGCCTTCCGGTGGTGAAGTTCGAGAGGCGAATGAAAAAGCGGCGCAGGAATCTCATGGCAGGTCCTCTGCTTTGACTTCAAAGAAGCGCGCGATGATAGCCGTGGTCTGCATCCAATCGCGGGTCTCCGTCTGCAGCTGTTTGCGGCCTGTTACGGTAAGGCGATAGAAGCGGGCGCGGCGGTTGTTTTCCGATGTATCCCATTGCGAGGCAATCGAGCCTTCATTCTCCAACTTCAGCAGCAAGGGATAAAGGGCGCCCTGGTTGACAGCCAGAACATCTCCGCTGATCTGCTCGATGCGGCGGGCAATCCCGTAGCCGTGCTGCGGCCCCAGGGCATCCAGTGTCTTCAGGACCATCAGCGCAAGCGTTCCTTGCAATACGTCCGGCTTTTCTTTCAT